>JAABUZ0100000234.1_pt1 | contig 145042 bp, 136 predicted proteins | sample 5562091 | NCBI WGS metagenome assembly JAABUZ01 (sample SAMN12813069, study PRJNA571459) | rock metagenome | isolation source: Antarctica rocks | place: Antarctica: Victoria Land, Linnaeus Terrace sud | collected 2015-12-21 | reverse complement strand
CATATCTGGGCCAAACCTGGCTAGCTCGCTGGTTAGCCCTAATCATTACGCAGGGAACTCGCTAGCGTTCACTGCGAATTGATTAGGGCTTCAGCCTTGTACAGCCTTGGTACGCTCGTAACAATAGTGAGCAATGCTCACTGATTCTGATTCTAATTCTGTGCTTCTAGTCATTGTGTGAATAGAAAATTGCTGATCGAGATTCAACTGAAATTTCTGATTTCAGTTCTAGAACAACACGTTCATGTTCTTCTGTTCTTTCGTTCTGACGACGAGCTCAGTAAAGAGTTAGTCTAGAGCAACGCGTTCATGTTCTTCTGTTCTGTTCTAGAAATTTCTTGATTTCTAATGAGTCTTCTGAGCTCAATTTTCAAGTTTCAATTCTGATTTGAGTTTGAGTGATGTAGCTTGTTTTTATATCGTCTACACGTTGATAGCAAGATTGATGAGCTTTGAACTAATGTTATGAGTCTGCATAAAGCGAATCATATGAATGTATTCTAACTAGAAGTTCAAAGCTGAAGTAGAAAGAAGATGCAACACGATGTAAGTTTTACTCACGAAGACACGCTAGATCGCTAGCGTGTCAACAACAGCTTTACTCACAGCTCTATACTAGTCTATGTTAGACTAATTAGACTAATCAGAAATAACAGAGATGCATGCTTGCAACAGAGTTCAAAGATCACAAATGAAAGAATTGATGCAAAGAGACTGAGATTAAGCTGAAATCTTCTGCTCTCTATATCTCTCAGTAAAATGAAAAGATTGAATATTCAATGTACACTTTCATGACTTCAGTACAATCAATATTGAAAGAAAAGAAGTTATCAAAAGCTCTGTGACTTAAGCTAGTAAAAGCAGTCGCTTACATCAAAAATAGATGCTCAAAGATCAACGAAGTCACTCTCTTTCAAACTGACAATGAATTTCAATCAGACATATCAAATTTACGAGCGCTCAAATGCAGAGCTTGAATTCATGTTTCAAAGATCACAAATCATCACAAGCTCGATAGTTGCTTCTAACAAGACATAATGATCGACTATGAAGAGATGAATCAGTGACGAATCTACAATTCAATAAATAGAAAGATTCATGTTTCTTGAGACATCAAATTTGATGAGCTGAACATTTATGATAGTTTCTTTGACGAAGAACTAGATGAGATCTGAAACAAAGAAGATGACAATCTGTTCAATGAAACAACTGTTATTATGAATGACTTGACTATTGAGAATTCTTTCGAGAAATCGCGATATTCTACTTTCATTTTCAACGATGCAACGACTTTAGTAGAAGCTGAGACATTGAAGAATATAGAAGAAGAGAAGAATAATGAGAAATTCGATCTTCTTCTTCATATCTTCGAGTTTTCAGAACATGTCATATCACAGAGAATCATGCAATCTTCGATTGATAAGTCAGTCAGCAAAGTCACAAAGAATGAAACAGCTCAGAAACAACAACAGAAGAAACAGAAGAAGATAAAAGTTCAATCAAAGTCAAAAGAAAAGAATGTTGTTTCAGCAAGCACACGAGTAATTAGAAGTTCAAAATTCAATGTTTAATCTGATTACAAGAAATTAAATGAAAACTTTAGTGCAAATAAGATTAGCATCATATTTATCGAGTCAGAAGCTTTAATTCTCACATTTAGATCTGAAAAAGTAGCAAAATCACACGTTTACATGATGAGAGTTCTACACGTCTTGATCTCTGATGAGACATTGAGTCTAGAACTAGCACATGATGAGTTGAAGATGTACAAGAAAGCTAAAGCATCATCAGACTGATTGCTTTGAATGAAAGTCATGAAGACTGAAGTGAACTTCTTAATTGAAAATGAAATCTGAAAACTGATAACTTCATCAAATGACAGAAGCAAATCATTGATTGATCGCTGAGTATTCAAGATTAAGTATGAGCTTGATGAGAACATTCTGAAGTACAAAGCTCGCTGAGTAGTTCATGAATACAAACAGCAATATGAAATTGACTACAACGAAATCTGATCAGAAGTAATGAAGTCAGCTATCTTCAGAATGATGTTTGATATAGCAGCAATTCGTGACTTGCATATTGAACAAATGAACGTCATCATCGTCTTTCTATACAAATTTCTGAATGAGCTGATCTATGCGAAGCAATCACATGATTTTGTCATTGATTTCGACTTGATCTGCAGATTCAGAAAAGCACTGTATGATTTAAAACAAGCTTTTAAAGTCTGATCAGTTATGATATGAAGCTTTCTAAACAAGCTAGACTTTCATGAAATCAAGTCAGACAAAAGTCTGTTTGTTTCAGAAAACAAGAAGATGTTCATTGTGATATACATTGATGATCTGCTCATTATTGAAGCTGATATGAGTCGTATAAACAAGATCAAGACTAGACTGATCGCGTCAAGTCGAGTACTCGATTCGAAAAGTGTCGAGTCGAGTTGGAATTTTTTTGAAAAAGTGTCGAGTCGAATTGAGAAGTTGAACTCGAGCACTCGAGTCGGGTTGAGAAGCTTGACTCGACAATCCGACCCGAAAACTCGATTCGACTCGACAAGATATTAGATAGGTGTAAATAGCTTGGTCGAACAGTCTACATGGTTCCCCTTCATGACTCTCTATCAAAGTCAAACGGCCTTCATGTTTCCCCGTCATGTTCCCCGTCATTTTCCCCTTCATGTTCCCCTTTATGTTCCCCTTTATGTTTCCCTTTATGTTTCCCGTCATGGCTTTCTACCAAACCTCTCTACCAAACAGCCTTCATGATTTCCCGTCATGGCTTCCTATCATGACTTTTCTTCATGACTTCTCTTCATAGCTTCTCTTCATGACTTCTCTACCATGACTTCTCTATCATGACTCTTCTTCATGACTCTCTATCATATAGTCTTCATGTTTCTCGTCATGACTTCTATCAAAAAGGTAATGCAAAAAGGTAATGCAAAAGCAAAAAACCGGAAAAATTTCTATATTTAGCTCTCTTGACGCCAAGCTCGAGTTCTTGGCGGGTCGAGTCGAGTTGACTCAATTCCCAGTCGGGTCGAGTCGCGTCAAGTTGAAAATATGAGCAACTCGACTCGAGTCGAGTTGAAAATGTGAGCAATCCGACTTCGAATCGAGTCGAATTCAAAATGTCAACTCGAAACTCGACTCGACGATCAGTCTAATCAAGACTGAGTTCAAGAGTACATTCAAAATGACAAATCTAAACTCGACTTCGCACTATTTAGACATGAAGATTCGATGTGATAAAGAAAGAAGAACATTCACTCTACTACAAACAATCTATCTGAAAACAGTTTTAGAAAAATTTGACATGCAAGACTGTGTCTCAGTAATTATATCAATGAAAGCTTCGATTTCTAACTCGATATTGTTATCAATGAAACAAGCAGATGAAGATATCATTTACTGATATGAAATCTCGATTGATTCACTGATGTATGTCATGATGACTACTAGATCAGATATCGTCTTTGCTCTGTCAGTAACTAGTCAATATTGCAGCAATTCAAATCAGACTCATGTCGCTCTGATCACATGAATATTTAAATATATTAAAGATGTTACGAGCGTATCAAGACTGAACAAGGCTGAAGCTCTAATCAATTCGCAGTGAACGCTAGCGAGTTCTCTGCGTAATGATTAGAGCTAATCAGCGAGCTAGTCAGGTTTGGCTCAGATATGACTCAGATATGACTCAACATTCTTTTTCTTTCTCAACACTCTTTTCTTTCACCAACATTTTGTTCATCTACATCACATTCTTTTCATGTCACAAACACATTTCTTTCGAGTCTAGCGCAGTCTCTGAACATTACATAAATAGAAGCTTTTGTATCAATCTTCTTCTGTATTCTTAATATTCAGTTATAGCTATTTCTAAAGATCAAGCACTATCAATTCTGACCTTCATTGATTGTATCATCTAGGCACGATTCTGACAAAAGATACTCTGAAAGTGAGCATTACTTTTGAAGAGTCAATCGAACTTGAAGTAGTGAAATATTCAGATGCAGACTACAATGATGCAGTCGATGACAGATGCTCAATCGAAATCTGACTATTTCTACTAGCTGAAGAATCAATATTTTGAAGTGTCAAGCGACAGATGACTTCTGCTATGTCTACATGTGAAGCTGAATACATGACTCTAAGCGAGATCGAAAAGAAAGCTCTGTGACTTCGCTACATAATGATAAATCTGAGACTGCTCAGCTTCAAGATTCTCACTCTGATCTGAGCTGACAACAAGAATGCAATTGCTCTAGACGAGAACTCGAAGTTTCATAGAAAGACGAAGCATATTGAGTCTAAATGACATTGAATTCGAAGTTTCATTGAACGAGAAATTCTACTGATTAAGTTCATTTCAACAGTCTCGATGACAGTCGACGATCTGACGAAGACTCTGATTCCTAAGACATTCAGAGACTTTCGTTCAATGATGAGTATGTAGAAGTGTGTAGCTTCTATTGAGTAGAAGTGTTGAAGCAATAGAAGCTGCAGTAGGAGCTGTGGTAGAAGCAAGGGGAGTAGTCGTTCAATTAGGAACATAGTTTCTAATTAGGAACATAGTTGTTGCAATGCCCGCTAGCCTGGTTGAGGCTAGCGTCAGTTGCGTTACACAAAACATAGATAGACTCTGCTGTAGAAACACACACCTTTAGTCAATGATCAGATCTACACTTCATCAGTCGTAGACGATCCAAGCAAGGTCTTTTGCTCGTCGGTAGGCGAGCAGGTCATTTTCTGGGCTGCACCTCTAAGCCCAGATCAAGCCCAGGAATGTGCAAGTTACAATCTTGTAAGATAACCGTACACGAACATTTCCGCCCACTGACGACGGGACGTAGACTCTGGATATTCTTCCTAACAAGAAAATCCGCATATATCTGTAGCATTGTCACTAAGCGTGTACAAAACGGCAATGGAGAATTCGTTCCATTAACAGTCACCCACTGCGCCAATCCATGAGCCATGGTTTAGGCACGCTACGCTCAGCAGAGAATGTAACATCCTTGGACCTCTCGGTAGGGAACCTAGGGACTTTCTATATCGGTACGAGGCAGGGGCGAGTGTCACCGTCTATGCGCATGACATCTTGCCTGGACTTTAGAATCTCCTTATAGGAGGGAGAATTTGCACCCGAAACCCAAACGCTAGACCTTTCGGCAAGACCCCATCAACACCAATGTCTTGTCTATCAGGAAAAAAAAGAAGATGCATTGGTCAGCCGATTTGTACATACTTCCTAGCTAGCTACAGCTTCGCCATACAGTACTGCGAAGGATGCCGATGTGATGATCCTTCAGCTATTCGGCAATAACCGATCCTAAATAAGATGACGCCAGTGCAGCTGCAAAATTAGGCTCATTGGTCAAATATTGAACGACCGCAAGGACAACGGCTTGCAAATCCAACTCGTGGTAGACCTCTTCTTACAGCTACCATGACGAGATTGACCATAATTGTCGAAACCATCGCAAGAGAGAAGATGTCACGTCCGTATCGTTGTAGCATCAGGAAAGCTTGTGCGTATTCGAGCTGAAAAGACTTTTCATTTCGTTGTAGCAAGACAGATTCTACAAAGACTTATCCATTGTTTTTCGGCTTTTGCCTTTAATTTTTAATGAATCTTCAAACGTCCTCCCACATCAACATCCAAATCCCAAACCACGACAACTACTAAATCTATCATCGCAATTAGCCCGCCTATTCTAAGCCACCACTCAACAACCACCAAACAACCCATCAAACCCCCCAAAAGAGCACAAAATCCCAAACCCAAACCCACAACGCGCCATTCTCCCCACCCCTCACCCATCAACACCACCCCCCACATAAAGAAACCCAAAAGCAGCAACACCCTTCTCCCCCCCTCACTCCCACTCCATCCATCGCACCAACACACAAACCCCTCCTCACAAAAAAAAAGCTGCTATATCATCCCCAAAAAGCCGATTATATTGCTCTGCCGACCCACCCCCTCCTCAGCCATATCCCCCCCACCACCCCTCACCGCCCCCCCTCAGCATCTCCATCCCCACCCCACACACCACGCCCACAAGTCCCCACAGACTTAAGCCATGCTATAGAGAAACCCCGGTGCATGTTTGGGTGAGGAGGGCGGGGGGGGCGCTTGAAAGCGATTCTGTTCCAGAAGGGATTGTGGTGCATTGTGGAGGTTGTTAGTTTAGTGGCTTGTTTGGCGGTGTGCAAGTGCCTACCGTACCTATCCAGCCCTAGGGTTTCCCTCTTTTCTTCTTTCCCAGTACAAGTCTTTCGGGTTTGCTGGTTTCCCAATGGGCCGAGAAGGGGGTTTTATGCTCTGCCTGCGCAAAGCAAAACGTACATAGCGGGTGGTACTATCAAGGAGTTGTACGTTTCCTACATTCACAACAATCACGCATATCAAACAGGTGGGCGTTTCTTATTTGGGAATTGATTCTGGTAGTGTACAATAACTCTGCCGTTATCTGAAATCTACCATAATCGGAATGAATGACCACACTCTGTCCTCCGAACTGCTGCTCTTTTAGAAAGAAGGGAGGGCAACGAGCGCAGTGTAACTTTCCCCGCATCTGCCAAGCAGCCGACTACCATTGCATGCGAGGCGACTAGACGTTCGCGGCCTCGAGGGTTATCTCCGCACGTCACTCGCCTGTCATTGATGCGGAGACGAGTCTCGTTGGTATCGCTGCAAGGCGTGGCTATCGCATGTTCGGATAAGGGATAGAACGAGGATCGCTGGCATAAGGTTGCTCTCTGATCCGAGAGAATCGACCTTAGACCATGTTGATAATTTGGTAGTAGTTTTTGAACTTGCCGTAGCAAGCAAAATCGTGTTTCTCAAGTCCTATAAACCCGATCGGGTTGGGATTAGCCAGCCATTCTTCGTGAACCCCTAGGTCCCCGGCTCCGGGAAGAGCCGGGCTTCTGTCCATACCAGTCAACATCACTAAGTTGTAACTTCCTTGCGCGCTGGCCGCTTCGATTCGTGCCAGACTTGTCGGCGGGCCGGGGGCTGGCGTTGGGTGCGGACGACGATTGATGCAGGGATGCATTGTGTTGGTGATGAGAAGTGCCATGCTTCTCTCCACCGAGACCTTCAGATAGAGCGTTGTGAGTATTTATATACGAAGAAATGACTGGGATGTTGGGGTTTGGTTGGGGAAAATAGTTCAAGTAAAGGCCATGATCTGTACCAGTTTGGTCTGCGTTCGAGTCTTGCAGATCGTAGTTCAAAACAAGATTCTTGATACGCTGCTGCTCTGCGCGCTCAGCCTCCTTCTGATTCTTCAACGCAACGGCAAATTGAGAGTCGGAGGGCATCTCGATCGTCCGAGTCTAGATTTACATTTCAGCCCTTCAGTTCGACGACGCGAAGAGTTGTAACGTACCTGCTGTCTGTTGCCTTTCTTCGTCATCAAAGAGAAAGCCATGGTATTTGGCGGAGTCGCAGTACCCTCGTTAGGGCTGTCTTCGCCAGCTGTAGATATATCTTTCGGCGCGCGGCGCATAGGCAATGGAACGTCAAACATAGGCTTTCTGTCGAATTTGCGAGAATCTAAACTCTCGGACATCATCTTTGCAAGTTCTTTATCAAAATCGGCTTCAGCATCTGGGTCTCGTTCTTCCTCTTGACGAGTGACAATAATTTGCTCTTCGAAATCAGAATCTGGCTTCGCACCGCCATTCGTCATAGGCTGCAGAGAGTCAGCGTATTTCAAGACTTGATAATCAAGTCTGACCTCTGTTTCAGCCTCTTCGCTCGACGAATATGCATCTTCCATTTCAGGAACCTGCAACTCGTCGTCATCGGGGTCATCCTCGGAAGAAGCATCATCCTCAGGCGCGTCGGGCTCAATCGTCTTCTCTGCTTCTGTAGTCTTGTAATTTTGCGTAACAGACTCGGCAAAAGCACGACCAGCTTCCTCAAAGTCTTTAGCTAGTTTCCACAATGGTCTTGTTAGCGCATAAGTATCCTGAACAATGAAGTCGATGTCCATGGGAAGAGGCTCTTTGGTGTGGTAGTAGTACTATCCAACGCTTGTTAGAACGACTCCCTAATATGTTCCTATCGACGCACCTGAAAGAACGTCAGAAAGAAGTCAAGCTTCTTCTTGGCAGCACCACGGTCGAAGCAAGCACCACAAGTCTCCAGTAATGTGCATACAAGGCGAATTCTGAAGAAGTCGTCTGGCATATCGAGAGAATTTAGCTTGCCCCATGTAGGTGTACCACCCGCTACAGATCCGTTAGCAACGAAGCCATAAGCCGTGTAAGCCACGCTTACGATGTCCGAAAGTGACAATCCGGTATAGGGTATCGAAGATGAGAGGCGAGTCAACCATTTTGTAATTGTACAGTTCGCCCAGATACTTCACCTCAGCAATCCGTCGCTGGTTGAACTTGAAATCGTTCTGTTCTAGGCCTAGAGTTATCTTCTCCAAGAGATTGTCGATGACCATAATAACGAAGTCCTGATGATAGCGATAGAGTGATCCCATCGAGAAAGCCAGGAGATGAATATTACTGTGCTTTACTTTTCCTGGTTTGGAGAAAACTTTCTCCAGTATATTTACAACCTGGAAAAACTTAGATTGTGATATCTGCAAACGGAAGACGCAGAATCTCACCTCTTGCTCTTCCCAATGAAGCTTACGAACGGACTTGAGCACTTTCGTATATGTGCGCTTGTTCATGTCAAGATAGATGAGTTTACGAATGAACAGTTCTACCGGTGTCCTCTCTTTTTGCTGTATGGCAGCTCGTTCGGGAGGGTTGACATAGTACATAGCATTTTCAATCAACATTCGCTCCTGTTGACCGAGATGCTGAGCTGCTTTCTTGCGCTGCAAAGTCTCAAGGAAAGAATTCATCCTTGGAGCCGTGTCTGGATTACGGAGCAAGTAGCGGCCGCAATTCTCCAACAAATTACCAATAATCTCAATGTTCATCCTGGAAAAGTCATCGAGGCTGACTTTGAGGCAATGGAAAATCACATGTTCAGGGACGACGCCAAATTTGGTAAGTTCAGCAAGGTAGCGAATATTTCCTGTCCGAACCTGGCCGAGGAAGTCCTTCTGCTTGCGCCGCTGAAGACTTCGAAACTCATCGTCTAGATACGACACCAGACCGTGTGAGATATCTGGCATATATTTCCCCAATGTTGCCACAAGCCGTGCATATAAAGGCAAAAGGTCTGATCGGCCCTTCGGTACTTCTTGGACTGCTTTGATCAAACGATTGCGCGATGCTTTAGAGTTGAGAAAGCAAAAGTCCATGGCGGCCTGATCGACCTGTTCCTTGCTTTGAAGTTCTGGTAGGCGAGCTAGAAGAGCGTCGACCTGTGCACCAACAGTCTTGTTGGCGATCGCAGTGGATTGGTCGTCTATAGCTCCGTTTCCAAGCGATTTCTCCTGAGTCTCCTTGACCTCGGCGTTGGATGGAGCGGCCTCAGCCCTTTTACCTACCTGTTCATCTCCATCGGACTTTTTCTTCTTGGCGTCTTCAAGCAAAATGCCAGGAACTCTGTCTTGGAGATCGACCAAGTTCTCGAAGAAGCGCCGCTCATCGTCATCCTCCCATATCCCCGCCCCATCTACCTGGCCCCGCAGATATTCTCCCGTCTTCACAAGGCCGATACCAGTAGGTCCTGCAGCCTCTTTGGTATCCTCCTCCTTTAAGTCAGGCATTTCCTGCCCTAAAGCATCACATAGGACTTGTGCATTGGCAACAAGTTTTTCTTGTGCTTTCATCAGTTTATCATGGTTTGCTTGTCGATCCTCAAAGACCTCGCCAGATTTGACATAAGCTTCTGCATTCCGTCGCGCCTGTGCGGTAATGGTTTTTTGATCTTTGATCATGTGCACCTTTAGGTCCTCGAAATACCGGTCCAGCACATTTTTGAACCGTTGCTGCAGCTCAGGGGCTGTCAAGGATGGATCGTCAGCTGTAATTGAAACGCTTGCGTCCTCCTCAGCCGAGCTCAAGTACCCAGCTTCCGAGCCCGCAGCGGTTATCCCACTAGTCTCCGGACGCTTGCGCCCCTCAGGGCCTGTTGTTTTGATCCCAAGTACATCCCATGCAAAGCTCTTGACGAACAACACTACCAAAGGCAAATTGGTGTGTTCTTTATCGTGCCCAAGCAGATCTTTCAAGACCTCTAGAGGGAAAGGTTCCGCGTCTATACCGCGATCCACCTTGACAGCGCCTTGTCCAGGCTTAGCCTTCCCGACAACTTCCCCCAATTTGCTGTTAGCTGTTCCAGTGTTCTCCTTCCCCTTAGCCGTGGCATCATCCGGCCTCACCACATCGTCTAAGCTTCTTAGCAATCCTACAAGCCAAAGTTCTGTGACACCTTTGAGCAACACTCTCTGTCTGCTTAAGCGCTCCTTCTCCTCCTTCTCTTTAGCATCTTGGCTAAGTGCTTTGAGATGCGCCTTTTCTGGCGTACTCATGCCACGCCCCAATAGCCATCCTAGATAGCTCGTGTATTCCGCCGGACCAAATCGTTGATGTAGTGCACTGACTATCTCGACACCAACAGCGATCTCGGCTGGAGTTTTGAGCTTGCAGAGGCCTTCGTAGCTCGCAGAAATAACCTCAGAGATATACTTGTGCAGCGACAGCGAGCGGATTTCTTGAAGGAACGTGCTTGCGCTTGAAGCTGTAATTGCCGTCCTCAGGCGTTTGATGAAAGCAGTGTTCTTCTTGAAAGAGGAGTCGAGGGACGCGTTAGCAGGGAACACATCTGTTCAAGCGTGTAAGTCTCCAGCTGCAGACGTCTGATGCCAAAGATGTGGACCACCTTTATCGCCTGCCCATGCCCGAGCATTAAGGTCTCGTAACTCGCCTTGACGATTACAGATTAGCTCTTGTGATTGTCGGACTTCGTCCAGCTCTATGAGATACTAACGTTTCCTCTTGCGGTCCATGAGGGCAAACCTGAATTAGCTGGTTTGCCGAGCGATCGTTATGGTGCAGCTCTAAGGTGCGGTTGTTGTTCTCAAGCATCTCATCTGAGCTGGGGGGTGGTGGGTTTTGCACCGAGCTGAGCGTTGGTTCAATCCGACCTTGAGTTCTGGAGCCCCAACCATGGAGCTTTGCAATGCGTGCCAAACACAACAACGTGAAATTGGTCGTCGAAGTGAATGTGCAGGGAAGTGAATTGCATGCGCCACGTCTAGTGGGGCGTTATCGCTTCTTTCAGCGGCTCCGATAGATCTACGGTCCTTTTGGCGCCCAGAGCTGCCAAGTCACGACGTCGACTTACACTTTCATCCTTGTACCTACTTCGCTTCAGCAAAGAAGCCCTCGATTGTTCTATAAAAGTCTACCTAGTCTAAACCGTCACAGCTACTCTGCTCATCATTTCGAACAATCCTTCAATCTGTCCCATCTATGCTTGATTTGGCAATGCGCACATTCTAGAAGTATCCCATCACTGTCAACTCAGGTGACATCTGTTAATACGTGCGAAATCCGACTCTATGCTCTTTGAACTGTAGAAATCATCGATCAGTATTCCGACAGGAATCGAAGGTGGTTAGAAAGATCAAGGAGGACTCACATCAAACACCCCACCAACCCCTCTAAAGAATCCCTCTCCAATAACCCATACATCTCTCATTCCATTTCCTCCTAGACTTCCCTTACCTGCTCCAGAACGATTTCCTTTTCTACCATCACTCTTAACGCCGTCTTTCTCTTCGCGAAGTCCCATTCGGGTTTCTACCACAGAACCAACACAGTATCCACTCCCTTCCTTTAGCCTACCCAGACTGAATTTACCACCAGGTACACCACTCCAGTCGACGCCCCTTCCACCGTGCATGGCTGGAAACTTAATCCCACCGAATTCGAAGTGCATGACAGGTGGGTTGAGGCAGGGGAAGACGTAGAAGTTCGAGTAGGGAGCTGGGAGGGGACGGGAACCAGAGATGGAACCGTAGAATGCTTTGGCCGCGAGTGGTGGAGCGAGAATAAAAGGGCTATTGATCTGCGTAAATGTCAATACGGTCCTCTGTGTTTCAGGCCTTTCGCTAGTAATCATCCCCAACGGATATCGCTCACGTCAATCACCACCGCTTGGTTCTGCAACACTTTGCTTCCGTCAACCCATATTGCCTGCATAAGTATTTGCCACCATCCTTCTGCTCCCTGGACTTTGTTCCATGTCCATCCTTCTTCCCAATCTGATTGTCGACTGACAACCCCTTTGGAGCCTCTTCCGCCTCTTTTTACCAGCCCATTGACGATGGGAGCTGGAGCAATCTCTCCTCTTTCCAATGCACCAACACGATCCAACTCATCCCTCGTTTGCTTTTCCACTAACTGGACGGCACTCGCACCAGTACCACCAACACTAAGCACGCCTTCGTGGCCATTGAGAAGCATCAAGGAGAAGATGGGTCGCTCGATGGCCTTTGTATCAAGAAGTTGCTTGAGGAGAGACGTGGAGCCCGTCTGGCTAAGGTGGTCTGATGGAGCAAGGCCTAGGGTGCTACCAGAGGCTTCCAGTGTGTTCCGTGAGAACTTCAGAGGACGGCAATAGGCAAAAGAAAGAGGGAGTTGAGTGTTGACAGTTGGAAGATGAAAAATGTCAGTAGGGAGGCTGCATGTTGGGTAAGGATGCTCATTAGATTTGACTGTGGTTTGCACCGTCAGCTGACTCCAGTCGTTGCAGGGAAGAGGAACAATACCATGTGACTGGGAGAAGAGATCGTCATATCTGCTTCCTTTGCGGCTGGTAGTTGTGACGACGTAGAAATCCGATGCTAACATATTCAAGTCCATCTCGATCTGCTGGGCCGGTTCACCGATGCCGATGCTTGCATACCTATAACAAGTATGCAGTCAGCGTTGAACCTCTGGTTGTAATTGGAACAGTATGCACCAGATGCCACCTCCTGCAACACTTCCCATGAGAGCTCCTTTCTCCCTCCCTCCAAGCTCATTAAGCTTGGCCTTCCTTACTAGCTTGTTCCCCTTTACTTCACGCCGCGTCAAGTTGAATCTAGCTTCTGCTTTATCAAGCTCTTCGACCAGGTATGTAAGATTTACTAGATCCCGCCCATATTCTGTTGCCGTGAACTCTCCACCACGGCGAGCAAGTGTAAAGTGCAAAACTGGTGCATTGTCAAGGGTTCTTAAGACAGCTTGAGCGGAAGAGCCAGCAAACGTAAGAGGCAGAAGCATACCAATTACGAGGACAAAGAACGAGAGGAAAGGCATGGTTATGCTATGCTGATGTTTCAAGATCGCCGATATGTCAATTATGTCTATAGAGCGCATGTATGATGGTGTTGAACGTGGAAGAGGTTGTCGTACATTGAAGATTAATGTTCTCGTATTCGCCTATGGTTAGACAGTCTAGGGCTATACGTAGGTATTTTTGGTGACATGGAAGAGATGCATTCAATATGTAAGATAGCTAGTTGGTAATTTCATCTCTTGCCATCAAAGATAAGCCAAAATCTGCAGCCTATAGTGGGTGAAGTACACCATCAGTACGACATGTATAAGCATTCACCCTGGGGAATATACCAAACATCGCTTTCTATGCCAGGAAAACCGCCCAATGCACGATGGGATACCGAAATACCTCTCTTCTCTCACAGCATCAGCTCACACCCTGGGGATCATCCGTATAAGTTTCCGACAAACTCTCCAGTTCTGTCATCTTCAACGCTTCGTCAACACTTTTCAGAAAGTGTCTTGGTCCTCCACATTTCTCCACAATACCGCTCCTTTCGAACATCTTCCACACCGGACTCTTCTCATTCGGCACTCTACAGAAGAACACCCGCACCTTTCTCTCCACGTAGCTATCCACGATCTCGGTCAATACCTGCGTCCCTGAGCCGTCTAGCCCAGTGACACCGTGGACATCAAATATGATATTCCTGTTATGCTCAGGCCACCGGACCCTCGGAAGAGCAGGATGTGCATCGTTCGTGCCATACAGTTCTAACCGTCTCAATCGACTCTTCAAATCTCCGGTGTTCGCAAACGTCAACGGCTCTGGCATCTTTACGATCAGGCAGCCCTCGATGAATTCAAGACCTTGCGAATTGTTCTCAGCGTTCTCGAAGTGGCCGTGACTTCCAGGGACTTTGCCTAGAATCTGGATCCTCGGCTTTGTGGCGTGGCGGACGACAGATAGAAGGGAAAGACCGACACCCAGGGCAATTCCAAGGGAAAGTGAATACAGAATTGTAGAGGCGAATATCAAAAACATCAAGAATAGCTCTGAGTAGCCACGGATATGGATAAAGAATCGAATGTCATGAGGAGCTTCTTCGATCAGGGAGTACGCCACCACAGAGATCATGGCTGAAAGGACAGCCTTCTACATACCCATCAGCTCTATCCTGCTCCTGTAATGTATAAGGTGCACGAAACTCACGGGCAGATAGTAAAAGTAGGGGAGGAGAAAAAGAATGCAGATCAGGGTGATGATGCTAAGGAAGATACTGCTCATTGGCGTCTTGCCGCCCGTCGATGCATTAACCTTACTCCTACCATAGCCACCAAAGGCCGGCAAAGCCATGAAGCAACCACCAATGAGATTGGCGACCCCTAGAGCCACAAGCTCACGGTTCGCGCTAAGATTGATGCCTTGCAAACCTTCGCTTCCCTTGCCTTCGCCACCTCCTAAGCTCTTTGCAGCAACGGAAGATTCGAAAAAGCCTAGGAGAGCAATGAGGAAAGAAGTGCTCATAGCATCCCGTACATGCTTCATATGAGCAGGCAAGAACGGCCAGTGGAACGGAAAAGGTGAACCTGTGCTGGACTCCACGTTCCCAAGGATCTCGAGACCTTTTTTATCCCAGCCAAATTTCCAGGTAAGGACTGCTGACAGTGCAACGATGATAAACCGATCTGGAACATAAGCCACATCTGGATATCGAGGCTGCAGTCGTCTCTTGACCTCCCTTTGGCAAGGTCAATTTCTTTTCCCTGAGATAGCCACCCAAAAATAGTACATACCTGCAAGCCATGATAATCCCAAAGCTCCCAAAAGCAACTGCACAAGTCAACCCATGCGCTGCCCGAACGTTCTCGACCAAAAACACCAACTTATTCACACTACTACCATGACTCACACCTCCAACCTCCTTCGCCCTCTCCATCAGACCCATCTCCGGAATCAACTGATCCGCGAAAATCACAAATCCAATCGCACTGATAAAGCCCCTCAGGAACGGCCTGCTCAGCACACTGTCCAAAAACCCCAATCTTGTAATTCCCGCAATAAAAATCACCGCGCCTGCCATGCCCGTCACCACACCCGCTATGCGCGCATTAAGCACATCATCTACTTCCCCCGAATATCCTTTATCTACCGAATCCCTAACCACGTTCCCAAGCAGCAGAGAGCCAGCGGCTTCCGGACCCACAACCATCTGCGGACAACTCCCTAGTAATGCATAGATGAACGGATTAAACACGAAAGAGTAAAGACCGTTTATCGGAGGAATGTGCCCCAGGTTCGCGGCGTACGAGAGCGACATCGGGATGTAGAAGGAAGCCATAGTAAGAGCGGCAATAAGGTCGCCGCGCAGGTACGAGAGGCGGTATTGCGGGATCCACTGGAGAAAAGGGATATAGTATGCTAGATATCTGCACAAACCCACAACCAATTAGCAAACAAAACACCCAAGCTCCCCATAGAACGCGGCGACCTTACCGCTTCTTTTCTCCTCCGCCCCCCATACCCCACTTCGCCTTCCCCACCCTCCCCCCATCCCTCTCCTCATCCACCACCCCCACCCTCACCACCCTCCCCCCCCTCCGCTCATACACCCCCGGCGCCGGACTATCCTCTCTCGGGCTCAACAATCCATGCTCGCAAGCCCCACCGACTTCGTTGCAAGCATGGGTGTCATAGCCCGAAAGAAGGCGTTGGCGCGCGTTTTCAGTGGGGGAGTGGAGGGCATCAGAGACTTGGGATGCTAGGTGGGCGGTGTTGTTGGGGGAGGTGTCGCGGGACTGGGGCGCGGATGAGGGGTCGAGGGAGAGGCGGGGCATGGTGTGGGTTGGGTTGCTATGGGCGCAATGGTGGATTTTCGCGGTTTAGGGCATGTGAACTGAGTGGTGGGGCTTGGGGGTGGAGCGGGGGGAGTTTGAGGGGTTTTCGTGGAGGAGGGGGATGGCGGATATGGAGGTTGGGGATGAGGGTGTTGTGGTATTGTTTGTAACATGGCTTTGGATGAAGGGTGTAGGCTGCGAATTTTGATTTACTTTTCTTTTTGTGCGGATGACTACGAAGGTCAAACGATCAAAGTCACAGGGCAAATATATGACTGCGGCGCAACAGGTGATTAGATCAGTCAAAATAATATTGCACTCTGAGGGTTTCTATCTATTCGTATTTTGCAGCTCCGAATTTGGTAGTAGTTTACAGAAGAGACAAGGAATGAAGCATGTATTTTCCGCTGGCTCCACGCTCAACAGACGTGAAACGAAATGGAAATACGATCTGCAAGACACTGTAGGCTCCACAAAGACTGTGGTAGACAGCCCACGATGCCACCACAACATATGCTCAGCCTCCGTACCATCCGTTGATCTCGCCAAGCGTACCAAGCTCTCACTCCCCTCCGTTCCAGCACCTTACCCTTCCATCAACAATCTGAACCTTTGCAATCCTCGCCATTTTTCGCACGTTACCACGTTACCTCCTCCAATCTCACACTTACTTCCCCCTACTGCGCCTTCTTGGGGACAGCTCCTTGCTGGCCCCCAACAAACCTCCTCATATCCGTGGCCTCCGTCGCTTGCCTCATAAGGCCCTTCACCGTATCCCACCCTTGCCTCACAACGGGCGGCGTTCCCTGCCCCGCCATCATCGCATCCACCCTGGCAACAGCCTGGGCAATCGTCCCTTGCACAAAGCTGCTCTGGGAGTATCTGGCGCGGACAAACACCGTGTAGATGGCCAACAAGATCCAGCTACCTTTGGTGAAGATAATAGCCGAGAAGAGGACACGGAACCAGAGGAAAAGCTCCAAAGAAGCGACAAGTGTCATGGAAGCATCGTAGTATTCTTTGACAAACTTGCCGATTGTGTCCGCGAGTGGAGAAGAGGATTTGATGGGTTTGCCGGGGGAGGACGGGGAAGGAGTGGAGGAGGGAGGCTGGATGGTGGGGATCAGATTTGTGCGGGTATAGGTTGCAACGTGGAAGATTGAGTAGACCATGAAAGGAAGGAGGGCGAGAGGGACTTGTCGGGAAAAGAGCCAGACAAGTGCCATAGCTGAGGTGAGAATTAGTATTTTGGGTGTCTTGATGGGTCGCGTGCTCCAGGTGTTGGGAACATACCGAGATATTGCACGTTTTCATCACCAGCCAATGCCAATGCACCGCCCTGTTGACGATTCCCTGAGCGGGCGCGTGCACGGTAGGCCTTGTAAACAACAATTCCATAGGTCGCCGCGGCAGCCACAAAAGCGGTGCGGTAGGAGAAGCGAGCCCAACGTGAGTAAGGGTGGAAGGTGACGTATGACAGTCCGTATCGGAGCGCGCAGAACAGAAGTGTAAGATGTCCGACAAACCAGCCGAATCTGTTACCGCATTCAGTCAAGTTGAACGCGAAGGTATAAATGGTCAACTCACTGCAGTGTTTGAGCAAGAGCCATCACTCGCTGGCCTAAAGGCATGGACGCAGAGGGTGGAGGTGCCATTGGTATGTCACGAAGAGCTGCAAGGGATGGACTTACAGGTCGTCAGCTGGATTCAATATTATCGTGATTCAAGTTGGTAGAAGAGAAAGATGAACGGTGAAGTGAGAGGTTTTTGTGGTGGCTGCAATCAAAAAGGCGATGGGAAAAACTTGGCCTAGCCTTGTTGTCCGTTCAGCCCGATGACGCTTCGGCGACCCGCCATCACATGCTTCACACATATCAAACACTCCAGTTCATCAACTTTCACCATTCCGTCACTCTGTACTCTGTCCTGAAGACCATAGTAATATACAGGGGGGTGCAGAAAGTTGTCTACCAAAGTCAACCTGGCGTGTTTGGCCATCGGTTACTTTTCACTGACTTTCTGTGATACGAGTAGCAGAGGCAAGTTTCGTGTTATCCATCTATCATGAATCTATCGTCAATATCCGCAAGTATCTATTGCTGAGCACTAGCACCGCAAGCACGGTAAGATCGACTCGCTATGCATGCCTCCATAAGGTATCTGTTCTCCCTTCAGACCTACCAGCCCTAGACCCGTTTACTTCTTCCCTTCCTCCATCGGCTCATCAACCCCGTCCGGCCTCACGGTCTCCGCATCTGTCATATCTAGATCTTCGCTGTCAGTGGTTTTACTATTCGCTCCTTCCGGCGGTGCCTTTTTCTGTTCAGCCGCTTTCTTCGCGTCTTCTTCAGCCTTCTTCTTGGCATCTATCTCGGCCTTTTTCTTTGCGGCTTTCTCTTCCTCCACTTTAAGAACCGCTTGACGCGCTTCTTCAACCTTCTCTTGATATCTTCCGACGATAGGTCCTGCAAGGAACCGTATCTCGTCCATCTTCGCAACGTAGATTCCTCTAGTGGCGTTTTCACCCTCGTCGTAGAGCCAGTCCTAAAGATAAGGTTAGTACTTTTATACTGACTGATTCGATTCGCTTGATGATACTAACCTCACTCTGTTCTAATTTCTCCTTCAGCTTCGCCTTTTCCTCGTCGCTCGCAAAATCCGAGTATCGTTCGTCTATCTTGCCTCTCAGCTCGTAGATGTAACTCTCAAGCTCGTTCTTCTTGTCCTCTGTATCCGCGACATGTTTATCCTCCATGAACATTGAGCCCTCCTTTTCAGCAGCAGCGTCTTTGGTTGCCTGGTCTAGAAAATGTGTACCGGATGACAATGGCAGTTCGCCCTTACGGACCTGCTTCTTGATTTTGCGCGTTTTCGGTTTTGGTTCGGCTGTGCCGTTTGGAGGATCCGTTTCCATTGCCTGGTCCGACTTCGTTAGTGACTTGTGCCCAGTGAACGCGTTTTTGTAACCGGCGTAGGCGTCCTTGAATAAGCCTTTGAGCTTTGAGGGTTCCTCAATGACCGTAGCGTCGTTGGTGAATGAAGACGATTTAGGAGCTGGATTTGGACTTACATCACCTTCTTTCTTGTCTGCTTCCTTCTTCTCCCCTTCTTTCTCTTCGGGTATTGGCTCCTCAACCTCGATATCCTCGACATAGTATCCGGATTCTACATTCAAAATTCCGTGAAGGTTTAGACGCGCCTTGAGCTTGCAAATCATGAAGTCATCTCTTGAAATGGCAGATACTCCCTTGACGGAGAACCGTCCGATCCAAGGATCCATCTTTCCCGGTAGCATCTCTGGTTTAGCGTATTTGGCTTCCAAATCGAAAGGATGCTTACGGTAGAATGTAAGAATCTTAGTCGATGGCATGACGTTGCCCTTATTGAACACAGTCAAGCTCGTGTCCTCGTCGGGTATATCTGGAGACTGTTCCCAGCTGAATTCAATCGGGTAATTAACAATATCATGGACCGAGAAATCTCGCACACGGAATACAGGCGATAGAATGGCACAGCTGAAAGCGCAGCCACGGGCAACGGCTTCGTCCTGGTTGAGAGTGAAGGATAGAGGCTTTTGGAAGTATTTGCTTATTCTTTCTTTCAGGGAAGGAACACGGGTGCATCCACCAACCATCTCAACTGCGTCGATATCCTCAATCTTGAGCTTTGCCTCTGCTAGCGCTTGCTCTAGGGGTCCTGTAGCGCGTTCAAGTAGGGGCTGAAGTAGCTCTTCCAGTTCTTCACGCTTCATCATCCCCTGCACGTCAACATCGTTCATTAGGGATTCGATGCTGATGGGGGCCTGCGCGTTTGCGGACAGAATTTTCTTCATCTTCTCTGCGGCCGCTGCAACTCGGACATGGGCCTTGGGATTGGTTTTGATATCAATCTTGTACTTCTCCTTGAACTCTTTGGCAAAGTGGTCAACAAGAGCCTTATCAAAATCCCGTCCACCAAAATGCCTATCCCATGCTGTAGACTTGACTGCCAATTCGCCTTTCTTGAACTCGACGATTGAGCAAAGGTAATTGGAGTGCCCGATGTCAATAAACGCTACACGCCTTGGCTTTTCTTCGGCCGAGGGAAGGTCCAGCTTGGTAATGCCGTATCCAAGCGCCGTTGCCGTAGTGTCGTTGATGAGCCTCAGTAATTTCAATCCTGCAATTTCTGCCGCATCCATTATACTCCGTCGCTGCGCATCGGTAAACCACGGTGGAACACTAATGACGATATCGGAAACAGGTAGCTTAAGCTCTGCGGATGCCGTAGCCTTGACTTTACTGAAGAACATGGAGCAGAGCTGCGTAGCGGTAAACTGTTCCTTTTTACCAAGATATGTGACTTCTGCACCAACCGAACCCTTCATATCGACGAGCGACGCCGAGACATATTCGCGTTCAATCTGTACATCGGGATCGTTGAGGGAGCGGCCCGCTAACCGTTTGAGGGAGCCGACAGTATTCTTAAGGTTGGAGATCTCTTGTGTTTTGGCCGGCTCCCCGATATATCTGCTCTTGGGTCCAAATCCAACGAGAGACCTATTGATTGTAAGTCAGGCGTGTCATAACAAGGCTTGGTGAGTACTAACGGTGTAGCTCGATTGGAAACTTCATTGGTGATCTATAAGATGTCAGCTGTTGTCGCTTGGTAAAACTGATTCCTCCGAGCTGGCTACATACCACATCGACGCCACGATTCCGTGCAACAGCTATGACGGTGTTGAGCGTACCAAAATCCACACCGACGACACTCATCTTGCTACTGGCTCTAGCTTATCGTGGCAGTTATGGTATATTTCAGGCGTGAGAAAACAAAGCCTGTATGGGCCTCTGTTCGGGATTCACCAGCGTGTGCGTGTAGTGGGCGTGATAAAGTGTGAGGTGTTGTTGCGATCTTTGTGTATCAACAGAATCACCGCACACACAAAAATTGCCTAGAGGTTTGGGTTTTCGAAGCTTCCCGAAAATGCTAGGCCGTTGACGACAGAATCAGCCCTACGAACACATCATACCTTAGCTACTTTTGCCGGACATGGCCCCTTCGTCACCGCACCAATGTTTTGTATGGAAATTCAACAGACTCAACAACTCATCACTCACAAATTGACGTCTTAGCGCTCTTCATTTACCACTCACTGGTGTAGCAAGTCCGAATTTGAGGATTCACAGACACAGGCTACGTTTCTCGTCACTTGCTAACTCTTTAGCCACACTCATAGGCTGAAGTGACATGAATCCCTTTGAAACATCCATCTTCCATGCACTGGACCTGAGAGCTTGAAATGTTCGATGCTAGCCGTTCATTGACTCTTGTCACCGAATCAGTTACTTTCGAAACGGCTTGTCAAACCAAAGCTAACTTCCACAGCTTCTTCGTCTATGACACGAAAGCTTGAAATTTATGATACCAAGTGTATCGAAGTGTGATTGAAACCATCGACTTCTTTTCTAACTGTTCTTCAAGTACATAGTTTGTTCTTTCCATTCTTCGTTTCTCGAGTGTACAAAACTTGCTTTAACGCGTGTGCGTAGCGAAGAATGAAGGCTGATTTGCTGCATGTGTGTCATTTGTTTTAACGCGTGCTACGAAGCATCGAAACAAGCGCTGAGTTAAGCAGATATTGAGCTTTAAGTCCATTATATATGAAGTATTGAAGGAGGCATGTTGAATGGAGCACTGGATGGAGTACAAATGGGCCAAATATGATACTCTCTATGGCATGAACGTTTTTACGATGTGGTGGAGTTCATATTTTCATGCAGCGTACGATTACGCCTTCGTGATATCTCAGTAACGAGATGGCCCTTTCTCCTGCGGTTTTATAGTAAGACGCCCCCTATCGATATTCCACATAATGATATCCTCTTTGTAACAATATACTTTCTGAGACCAACAGGGATAATCTTGTATGTATGTTCGCCTTTGATATAACGATATCCTCCTGGTAACGATGTGGTTAAGTGCGAACTCAGGTGTTGCTGTATTCTGTCATATCCTAATCAACATCTTTTAAATATTTAAGCAGGCCTTTCGAATCTCGAGCCTTGTATTCAGTCAATAGCAGAAATCAGAGCATTCAATTTTTTCAAAATTAATGCTAAGTCTCTTATATATACGTTGCTCTCAGTCTCCATTAGCAGGCATTTAGCCAGGCATCCACAGCTCCATTAGCATTAACGTTTAGATACTCAACTCGCCCGTCGCCGTTGAGGTCTGCAAATCTGACTCCCGAACCATTAGTGCCAACGCCAGTGGCGACTATGCCTTCCGGGTTCCAGTAGATCTGAGTGTTGTTTGGGCCGTTCGCTGGACCGCCACCGTTAAGGTAGGCAGTTACGGCGCTATTGCTTGGATCAACCCAGAGGTAATCAGCGCGAGCATCACCGTTGATGTCGCCAAATTCAAGCCCAGTGCTACTCTTCCCTATACCGGTAGCAATTGTACCCAAGGACTGCCAGCTAATTCTCCCAGCGCTGGTCCCAGTGGAGGATGAGCCGAGATTTAGCCACGCATCTACCGAGCCATCTGGATGAACCCAGAGATACTCGGCTTTTCCGTCGCCATTGAGGTCAGCAAATCGGACTTCACTTCCATTTTGACCTAATCCGCTGGCAACACTGCCCTGATAAACCCATTCCACTTTGACAGCGCTAGGTCCGTCACCAGGGCCAGCGAGGTTGAGCCAAGCATCTACGGAGCCGTCCGCATGGACCCATAAGTAGTCAGCCCTTTGGTCTCCGTTAAGATCCGCGAACTGTATCTCACTCCCACTCGCACCAACGCCGGTAGCTACAACCCCCTGAGGTTGCCAGCTTACTTTAGCAGCATTCGGGCCATTATCTGGGCCGCCGAGGTTGAGCCAAGCATCCACTGAGCTGTCTGGATGGATCCATAAGTACTCGGCACGTCCGTCGCTATTCAGATCGGCAAAACGTATTTCTTCCTGCCCTCCACCGTATTTGGGGGAAATGGTACCCTGGGAAATCCAGTTTGGAGAGTGTGTACACTAACAATGGTATTAGCAAGAAAGAGTCAGGATCCATCACTTGTAGAAAGGAACCCTACCGGTTGTTTCCCGGTATTATTGACTATGACGGGCTGGCCGATCCAGCCCTTGGCATTTGCCCTGACAAGCGCATCTAACCAACCATCCGCCATCTTACTGTAGCCCATATCGGTGGGGTGTAATCCATCTATCAGATCATCGGTTGTGAGAGGCATCCAAGCCTTGATGACGTGCTTGCCTGCAGTCTGTTGCTGATTCACCAGTAAGGATATCCTTGCGTTATAAGTGACCAGCCGCGCAAAGGTGTCCGGGTTTGCTGCTGGTATGATCTGAGCTACTATCACAACCGTGTCGGGACAAGCGGCAAATATCTCATCGATGAGGGCACCGAGACGAGCGGCTGCGTTATCAGGGTCAACGTCGTTGTTCATGTCATTTGTTCCCGCCATCAAAAGAACTACGTTTGGCCGTTCAGGTAGCGATAGGTATGCGTAGCTGGCAATCTGATCGATTATCGCGCCGCTGTGCCCCTCGTTGTTGTTATTGGTCATTGTCCCCGCTTGCACTGATCCAATGAAGTTCACATTGTTCCCTGCCAGTAGCGTCAAAAGGTACTGACGATATCCGTTGCCGTCACTACTTTGAAACCCATAGGTGATCGAGTCACCCAGTGGCAATATTCTAAGGTTCAACCCGTCGAGTGCTGGTAATCCCAACAATCTTTCTAGGACTGCATCCTTGATCCCTGCATGACCTGAAGGGGTTGGACGGAAGTTCTGTGCAACTCGGTCAGTGGGTTGTGCCGCGTTGTCCAAGTTTAAGAACCAGGTATCGGGGTTGTTCCGATCTGGCTCGGGGACCGTTGGTCTACAAAAGCGGTGGCCATTGTAGTTTTCGTTATAGTCGACGAAGACCACCTTGTTGGCTCCCAACCTCTTGTTGCTTTGTGTTATGTAGTAATGCAAATACCAGTTCAGTGTTTGCAAGAGCTCATTCAATTGCTCACGTAGCAGTCTAGTGAGTCCCGGCTGATTTGAGGGCGAATAGCTAAAGGAAATACTTTCACACTGGCTTGATAGGTCTTCGGAGAAGAAATTGGTGTAACCGGCTACAAAAATCGCATTTGAAACAGAGATTGACAGCTTCTCAAGGATTGCATTGATGAGGTTCGTCCAATCAATCTCAAATTGTGCAGAAGATATCGCAGTCTTAGCAGCGGCGATGGATTCGGTACAAACTGGTGATGATGATCCACTGAACTGGAAAATGCAGCCATCGAGGATTGCCTCAATTCCTAAATCGTTGCCTCCAATGGATAACGTAACCATGTCAGTATCTTGCTGAACGTTGGGAACTTGTTTGGTTAAGACATCTTGGATCACCGCGCCTGAACATGCAATAAAGTTGGGTTTCCGCGTTGGGTCATCGTGGCCTGGCATGCACTGATCCATGGACAGCGCAAGCGGATATGCTTCAGAGTAGCGATTGCAAACAGTGTCGCTGTCGTAAGGCACGCCTGCACCAGGCCCTGCCGCAAGACTGTCTCCCAGTGCAGCCCACTTGTTGATGCTGGGGCCTGATGGACATGGCCCAGCTCGTGTGGCCAACGACGACGGAGTAGATGCAGATGCTGGCCGGAGTCGTTAGCAACATGAGATTTCATGGCTCTCCTTCACTAACCGGTCAAAGTCGCAAAGAGTTCTAGACAGAAAAGTGTGACCTGCAGGCGCCAGCCCCTAGGTAACATCTCGGCAACCATAAACATTGAAGAGCTCGAAAAAGCGTACGCTGTTGGACTAACGTAAGAATAAAATATATAACTGCGAAGATGTTATGTACTAAGCAACTACGTAAGTTCAGCTCATGCTGCAAGGATATATCATAGGGACATGAGCGGCATTGCTCTGTATATCTTTATGATGCAACCCTAAAGCCCGTGCAGAGTCAAGAGGACGAAAGGTGTTATTGTCGAAACGCATTTATAAGTGAGTATTTAAGACCTCGCATCATGCAGGATTCTCGGTGCCGGCTTCGGGCTTCCAAGAGGAAGCAAAGCTTCTCGGAAGGAAGAACAGTAGGATGGAGGGGAATGACCATGTTTCGAACGAAACTGCAAGGGTACGTTGTGACTATTAAGGAATGTTACTCAGCCTCATGATGTTCCCCGCAACCCTACATGCAGAAGATGTGGAATACATGGCAATGAATTAAGAAGAAAGGTGCCATCAGCATCGGCAGAAGCGTTCTCGGTGGTTGTCTCCACAAAGACCACGAGCATATCTCAGCGTGGAAATACCACACCATCCAACACGGTCTCCTGAGCTCGTGCATGCGCCCCGCATTTGTGCCCCTAGGCAACACGGCACTGAGGCGTTGATCCATGTGGGTTGTAGATCGGAATTTCGTGGTACAGTAATAGATAAAGCTAACGTGTACTCTCTAGTCGTGCCAAAACACTAAGCAACAACAAGTTAGAAAGTTCCTGCTTATGCCAAAAACCTTTGAATGCCCAGAGAGATATTATTAGATATTAATATCCGAAAACATCCTTCAGGAATCCAACAGTTGATTTCGACATTATTCATAATCTGAGCAACAGAAATACACTGTTGAGTACCGTATTATTCCAGATAGATATAAGATATAATGCACCTGCGTATAAGATATGGCTTCGACTTTCCAACGTAAGGAGGGGATTGGTTCATAAGGTACTCCCTGTGAACTCCTGCCGTTATAAAAAGTACCATAGTTATAACTCTAGAGTAAGGTACCTTTGTATACATCAGTATCATGGGGTTAGAATTGCGTGCAACAATATTTCGTAAAATGTCAGCGGCTTCTTTCTCCTGACATACTTGGTCAGCTGCCATGGCATCTTTTGTTAATTCAGTGGTATTTTACGGTGTTTTAAGAAAGTCAAACATTCAGCTAGAGTAACTGGATTTTTCGTCAATACGTTCTCTTGTATATATATTCTACTCCATACCATTGATCGCGCTATAGACCCAATTTACTACTATGTTTCCAGTCAAAAAGCCACTCCCCGCATCCCCATCCCCATCCCCCTACCCTCCTCAGCAACCTTACCGCTTACATCCCTTGCTCTAATACCTCTCCCTCCTCCTTCCCTACGCCCTACCTCCACTCCGGATCTACTTACTACCCTTCCTCCTCCCGTGTTTGCTCTTGCTCCCATGTTTGTACTGCCTGCGCCCAAGTTCCCGTATCCTCTAGCTTTGCCAATTCCCAGACTCCCTACACTTCCGCCCCCGAAGCTTCCATTCCCAGTTGCCGGCGCCAGGGGTCTTTGTTGGGTGCCGCGCCATTGTGCATTGGGCGGCGTAGGTGGGTTCATTTCCAGTGGTCTCGGTAGGAAATTCTCGTTGTCGATGGGAGAAGATTGCGGCAGTGGAGTGTACGTTTTCCGGAGATGCTTAAATTCAATAGGGGGAGAGGGGTGCATTATCCAATTTGTGTCAGAGACGGTTGAAGGAGGGCGAGTGGAGCTGGGACGGGTGGTTGAGTCGCTGTAGACAGAAGAGGACTTGGTGGGGGAACGGGTGATGTCTGCAGCCGAGGCGTTTTGGTTTGGTTGACGGTCGTTGTAGAAGGAAGGAGTCTTGGTGGGAATCGGGGGAAGGTTGGCGCGAGAGGAACGCTGGGATTGAGGTTGGTTGTAGAACGAGGGGTTGTTGGTTGTTGGATGCGTGATGTTTGCACGGGAGGATCGTTGCGAAAGGGCTTGGTCGTAAAATGGACCTTGAAGGTCGGTTCGCGAGGCTTGAGGGTTAGATGTAGGGTGTGGAACGTCGGTGATGTTGGTGTAAGAGTCGTTCCGGGTATGCATGAAAGGTACGGTACGAGGGGGTGAGATAAGAGGATCCGATGCGTGGGATTCGCGGTTCGGGCTCGCTGTGGAGGTGGTGGCTTGGCTGCTGCGGTTATCGAGAAGAGAAGACTTGTTACGTTTGTGTCGGGATGTGAGGTTGTCCTCTAGAGGGTTCATATCTGGAGGAAGACTTGAGATCTTGCGGAAGATGAGGGCAAGGTAAATGTCGATGGAGAGCGAGACCAAGTGAACGCTACCATTGACCACACTGACCAGGAACAGGGAGAATACAATCTTGTATTCGGCAATTGCTGAACCGAAGAGCGTTGCCCAGTGGCCATGCGTGTCTCCAGGCTCCGTGTATTGCGTCCGAGCCATCATTGCCGTGAAGACGAAGAAGGGAATCAATCCGACATCGATGATGGCGGCAAAGAGCATGTAGCTGGCCGAGGATGTTGGCGTACGTCCCTTAGCTGGGCGAGCAAGATGGTAGATGCCATATACTGTATGTAGGATGGCAATACCAGGCTAACATGGTATTCATTAGCGTGGTGCCTTCTGGATTATTCCTCAAAGTACTCACTGGTACTCTCATGATCCAACCAGTGGAGTCTGGAACACTCTTGATGCATATAACACAAAACAGCATGCCAAGTGCTCCTGCGAGCGCGCATAGGCGGAAAAACAGTTGTAGCCATCTAACGTATTTGACCTTCAATTTTGTCCTTGGGCTCATAGGTTTCCAATCTAGATTTCCATACGGCCTGGATACGTATGAACAGTGGCACAATTTCATTCAATGGTTAGGTACTCACACAACGAAATACGAATCAGGATGTCTATTGAATTCCTTTGAATTGATCAAAGGTCCCTCTGATTTCGGCCGCGGTCTTGGCGGGGGAGACCATGATGCATGCGATGCGGCCTTCGGGTTGAATGCCTTTTCTGTTGGGCCAGTAAAGGAGTATTTCGAGGGGCGGTCATAGATAAACGGAGGCTCGATACCCATGGCTGAATGAGAGGAATGCTTACAGTGGATTTTAAACACCGAATCGAGGTCACCATAGTTGAGAACTAACAATGCCTTTGTTTTCGCTAGCGATAGTTGCACGGAGCAACTATCTTAGCGCGCATCAGCCATTACATGCTCCAACATTGAAGCTTATTGAAGGCATTCATGTCTTCACCTTATGAACATCATCCGCCAAAAACCCTTTGTTTGCAGCAGATATCCAAGTGTGTCGAAATTAGCGCTCCAACTTCGAAAGACCTCCAAACGGCTCGCGTTCGAAGCTCGCAGGCCATATAGTAGTCATATCGTCCATGATGGGAGACCTTTCCGGATGGCAGTCCTCGGTTCGGGGCCTGCTGGCTTTTATACCGCCTATAAAGTGATGTCGACCATCGAAGGGGCAGTGTTAGACATGTATGAGCACCTTCCGGTACCTTTTGGGCTGGTAAGGTTTGGTGTTGCGCCGGATCATCCAGAGGTAAAGGTATGATATTGCCGTCTCATACACTTACACTCTTGATTATTATGTGGGTTTGCTATTATGGATCGTTGTCGAGCTGACCAGAAGTATTGGTTGCTAGAACTGTGAAGAAAAGTTTGCGGAGGTTGCTTTGTCCCCGCGCTTCAATTTCATTGGGAATATAGATATCGGTAAAGACTTGCCCTTAGCATCGCTAAAGGATCATTACGATGCCATTCTCTTTGCATACGGAGCTTCCAAAGATCGGAAGCTAGGGATACCAGGTGAAGATAAACTGAAAGGCATATATTCTGCACGTGCATTTGTGGGATGGTATAATGGATTACCTGAGTATGCCGACCTTGCACCAGATCTCGAAGCAGGTGAAGAAGCAGTGGTAATTGGCCAAGGAAATGTGGCAATGGATGTTGCACGCATACTATTGCGCAATATTGATCTATTACGGAAGACAGATATCACAGATCAAGCCCTCGCCACTCTTTCGAAAAGCAGAGTGAAAAGAGTCCGAGTCGTTGGTCGACGGGGCCCAATGCAAGTCCGTCACCTAATTCATTATCATGTCCGCAAGACATTTGATTGATCTCTACCCACAGGTTGCTTTCACGATCAGAGAAGTTAGAGAGCTCTTAAATCTACCATCCGTTGGGTTCGAGAGCATTGACCCTAGACTGCTTCCCCCAGACCTTTCACAACTTCCACGAACAGCAAAACGTCTAACACAGCTTCTTTCGAAAGGTTCGTCAACGTCCCTTGCGGAAGCGCAGAAATCGTGGTCCCTTGACTTTCTCCTCTCTCCAACGTCATTCAAATCATTTAGTAATACATCGAACAACTTGGCCTCAATCGATTTTGCGGAGACCAAACTGGAGGGGCCAAGCGTTTTCGACCCCTCTGCCAGGGTCTCCACAACAGAGGGGCGTGCGACTTTCCCAGCCTCTTTGGCTTTCAGGAGCATTGGTTACCAGTCTGAAGCTATAGCCGGCATGGCAGATCTTGGTATACCTTTCGATGAAACCCGTGGAGTCATCTCAAATGACATTGATGGGCGTGTCATTGCGCCATCATCAAATCCTGCAGAAATGGTCGCTATTCCTGGCATGTACTGTTCAGGATGGGTAAAGCGTGGACCAGCGGGAGTCATTGCAAACACCATGGAAGATGCTTTTGTGACTGCCGAAGCTATAGCGAAGGACTGGGAAAGTCAAGTCCCTTTTCTTGATGGAGGCCGAGGCTGGGACGCACTCAAAGACCAAGCAGAGGCCCTTGGATTAAGGACTGTCAACTGGGATGATTGGCAGAAGATCGATGCCGCGGAGAAGAGGAGAGGTAGGGATCGTGGTAAAGTGAGGGAGAAGTTCACTAGTACAAAAGAGATGCTAGATGTTCTAAACTAGGTAGTTTCGCTCATGATGGCTCATCAGGTACACATACTTTAATCCTTACTCCGTACAAGCGAAAATCACCCGAGCGCCGCATGCGAAAGGGAGTTGCCGATCTCTCAACAACACAGGTAGATCGACTCTGTCTCGAGTTTGTGAAGGATAATACGGCGATCTGGCTGTATTACATTTACGCTGATACTTTGAAGGGTGTAAGATAGTTAATACATTGGTAATTTATAAGCGTTGTACAGCGATGATGTTGTTTTCCGCGCACACGGGGTTCCCGCGCACGCTAACTATGACTAATTATTTTAGTGCCCTTTTTAGCACGCTAAACCCAATACTATCTATAACTAACCTTCCTAGGTTAGAGTGCGCGGAAACCCGGAAACCCCGCGCATACGAGTAGGTACCTACCTTACCTACCATCGACATTCGCTCGCTTATCACCAAGGATTCCACAGAGCAATTCGACATGCACCTCAGCTTCCATATTACGTGATTGAGCCCCGAGCATCCCATCACTGGACGGACTTTTGTTGACAGATGACGGGATTCTGGAGCGCTGAGTTTCAATAGACCTAGCAGCCACGAACGCCTGGTGTGCACTACTTGCTTCTATTGGCCTGTCCTCGGGCGTAAGACTAAGGTGGAACTCGAAGATGGACCACTTCAAGCTGGTGGAGCACATAGAGCAGGAGCAGTCGAGCCGTGTCACGCTAAATCAGAGCTATTTCGAGGAAACGAGATGCCTTGATCTTCTAGAATCCTTCTGGCTTTGTACTGGACTTGTTGGAGTGGCCGGGATGCCGCTTCATTTAGGACTGCGAAGGAAACATGGCGCTGGTACAATTCTCTGGAAAACTGGTCAAAGACTTCTCGGCTCTTGGGGGTAAAAATCGGACAATTCAAGTACGAAGATACATTGCATTGTAGGTAGTAGTGAATCAAGGGCAAAGCTGGATCTGGGACTCTGAGCCTGCAGTAGGTGCGTATAACTCCCGTCTTATGAAGCTATATCGAGCTTGCCTTCCACTAAATACGCACAGGCGTATTAGGGGCTGAAACGGAGCAATCTGCAATCTGACTTGAGGTACTTTAGTTGATACCAACAACCGATAAAGGAAGCTAACCACCAGGCGTCATGTACTCCGTATCTTTTGTGGGAAACAACATAGGTAATAAAGGATACATTGACAACTGGCGCATATGTTTTCCCCTTCCATTTCTCTTTATATTTTGGCCTATTTCCGAGGTTGATAAGTAAGAAAACTCATCCTTGAGCGTGACGGACTGCATACTGTATACTTGGTCCTGCCCACCAGCGACATCCTGCAGCGGAATATTGTTCAATTCATGTTTGCTCCGTCGCTTAGCTTGAACTATCCATCTCGACTTCAAACAAGATGAAAGGCTCAGCACTTGTGGGACACCCTCCAAACAATCAAGATGATTACTGGATCATCAAAGGGTTCTTACGTCAATCTAGTCTTCCGAATAAAACGATTCATCCAGACAAGGGCCTTCCAATACACAAACCACCTCATACTTCCGACGATGAACGAGGAACAGGGCTTATGGCTGCAATGTGTGTGACCATAGTCTTAATTTTCCTCATCACCGTAACCCGTCTTTCGCTTCGATACTTCCGCAGCGATCTAAATTGGGGCTAGGATGACTAGTTAATTATTCCAGCAGCAGTATGTATTCAAGACATGGGAGGAGAAACCTCTCAATTGGCTAATCCGCTGTTCAGATTGGTGTTATTGGTCAGTTAGGTTCGAGCATCGGGCTTGTCATCCACGGGGGGCTTGGAAGACATGTGTATGACTTAACATATCACGAGCTTGATATGTTCTTCAGCGTGAGAGACTCACCCACATGGTCGTAAGCACTCGAGCAGGGTTGCTAATCAAAGCGGTGCATATAGTGGGTCTCTATGAGTGAAATCCTCTTTTTCGTCTCTGTCGGACTCGTGAAGGTTTCCATCGTACTTTTCAACCGACGCCTTACAGGTCTAACGTCGAGAAGATGGATGTTTGCGCACAACGTCCTTCTTTGCCTTATAGTCTGCTATATTCTCGTTGTGATATTTACCAATTTCTTTTTCTGTCGTCCTGCTCGCGTCCATTTTTCCATGGTCGCTTATGGCTCGAATCCAACCCCACCAGTATGCCTCAATGGAAAAATTCTTCCAGTATTCCTCAGCGTCATGCACATACTTTCCGATTTCGCACTGTTATCCGTGCCCCTTGTTGTGCTATGGAAAATCCAGATGGATACCTCGAAAAAGATAAAATTGTGTTTCCTGTTTTCTATTGGGTCAGTCTCATGCATCGGTAGTGTAATGAGGCAAGTCATTCAGACACATCACAGGCCCGATTTTACATGTGAGTTAAGTCTGAAGACATTGGTCCCGTGCAAATCGTGAGCTGCGTGCTGACAGAACTATAGATGATGCTGTTCGGAGCATCCAGTGGACCACCGTCGATATCTTCTTCGCCATCACGGCAGCATCGCTTCCAGTTCTAAATGCAGCCATTCCAAAATCTTGGCGAGGATCATCATCGCATAGAACCCCCCAGCTCAATTACATCCCCAACAACGCAAGCGACTTCAACAATCCAGGACAGACAGGTCTGGCCTTCCACTCTGAGAATATCCTGCATGAAGATGAAAAGGATCGCAAGCCGTCGGTGGTGCAATTGCCTGGGTTCACTCAGGAACTTTAGCCACCCCGTCCCTTTCCTAACAGCAATTCGTCGTACAAGCTCTATCCGCAAGCATTGTCAGATGCGAAGTGGACTGGCCGTGGCTCGCATGACGATATCGTTTGATTCGATTGACGGCTAAGCTGGTCTCAGGCTCGAGCTCAGTGGTTTGGACTTGCTATATAACGATTTATTGGCAGTGTACACTTATTGGACGGACTCGAACTTGCTGGAAGAGACTTTTGATGAGGTTAAGATTTTCTTTAGATAACCATATGGGAACGCACACTCGATTCCCACATTCTTATTTTAGGAGGCACAGGCAATGGGGATATTGGGTCAACGATGCAATTCTTCGTACACTGATACTTTCTACATAACTTTCTGACCAGATTTTCTTGTATGATCACTCCAAGAGCTCACTTCTGTACCATGCATACCTTACTCGCCCATAAATCTGTGCAAATCCAAAATCTAACATATACTTCGACGCATCCCCCAGCCTGATAGAACCAAAACCCTAAGATCTCTCTTGCACATCCAGGGAGCTACTGGAACGTGCATGGAAAATTCTCCGACATCGAGAAGATCAGCCCCAAATTATGCACCGGCCGCACCACGATCTGCCCATTGCATATGCCGCCCATGGCCTTTCGGAGATTTCCAGACACCTGAAGCACAGACGCATTCCCATCGCAATAGTATCTTAGGTGCGCTGCGGGTCGCCAATGCCGACCCGTAAACACATGGATAATGCCGATGATTTCCTCCGTGCCCTGAATGCGGAGAATTCATGAGGCGACAATTGTTACCCCATGTGTCAAGCAGCCAATTCAATAGCGTGATGTGGAGAATTAGCGTGCCAGGTCCGTGCTCAGAAATTTTTGTCAGATCATGAGACTAAGGTAAAATAAGCCGATGGCGTGTATTGTTGGGTATCCGTAGAATTCCTTACAGCCGGTTTGACAAATATGTAATAATACATGACGCATGTGTTCAATATGATATTGAACTGGATTAATCATGATTTGACCATTCGTCCGGTTCGAAGAATCGTCCCATGTCAAATTCAATGCAGTCAAGACATGATTGCCCAAGCTTTGAAGGGAGCTAGTTCTGTAATAGAATCGACTGCACTTTCTATATTGTTATTCAAAGTTTATCGCCGCGTTACAGCGTCATACCCAAACTGATAAACACCGTCATGGATCGTCTCCGTGTCCCTCCGACGATGCGCGCTCGGAACATCAACAGATATGTTTGCGCGCCCTCTGCCTCCCCAACTGGTGAATCAATATAATCTCCGGGCTTTTACGAGTTCACAAGTTCAGAGGGCAGATTTTACCCACGTGGTTGGTATTGATCCTCCAGAAATGGGAAAAAGAATAGCTTTTATATCTAAGGAGGTATAGGTTATTGGAGCTGGAGCTGTCGGCCTTGCTATTGCACGAAAGCTCGCTGAGCGGGAGGGTACATCGACTCTCCTAATCGAGCGGCATGGCTCTGTGGGCACGGAGACAAGCAGTCGTAACTCTGAGGCAAGTTCTCCACAAATCTATATTAGCGAAAGGGGCTTAATGATTTCCTCAGGTCATCCATGCTGGAATCTATTACGGCCCTTCCTCGCTGAAGACCAAGTTATGCCTCAAAGGTAAGCAAATGATGTATGACCTATTTAAGAAGCAAAACATTCCGTACCGCAATTCCGGAAAATGGATCCTCGCGCAGGACCAGCAGCAGCATGAAACACTCCTCAAAACGCACGAATTTGCGAGCTCGATCGGTGTTCCTACGCACTTCGTTTCACTCTCCGAAGCCCACGAAAGAGAACCAGACGTCTGCGTCAATGAAGCTGTACTAGAGAGCCCCACCACCGGAATCATCGACTCACACACCTACATGTCCTACCTCGAGTCCGATTTCCAATCAAAAGGCGGCGATTTGGCTTGTCACACTACAGTCACCGCCGTCGAGCCTCTCGCTTCTGGTTCCCAAGGCTACAGGATCGACACCACCTCCTCTTCCTCCTCAGAAACGTCCTCAATCACTACGGAAACTCTCATCAATAGCGCTGGTCTCGCTGCTGTACCGCTCTCTAATAGCATTCTTCCCTCTTCCCGCCACGTCAAACCATTATACGCCAAAGGTTCCTACTACGCCTACTCGGTCCCGTCACCACGGCCCAAGATCCTTGTCTATCCGGCGCCTACAACCGGAGCCGCTGGCTTAGGAATTCATCTTACTATGGACATGACTGGCGCAATCCGCTTTGGGCCAGACGTTGAATGGGTCGATGATCCCAGTGACCTCTCGGTAAACGAGGCTCGACTTGGGCCTGCGCTGGATGAGATTCAAGCATATTTGCCAAGCATCCAGAGGGAAAAGGTTACATTGGATTATGCTGGGATTCGGCCGAAATTGGGAAAGGGGAGTGCGGTAGCCAAGGGGAAAGGGGACGGGTTCTCGGACTTCGTGATTCGGAAAGAGGAAGGGTTCCACGGGTTCATTAACTTGTTGGGAATTGAGAGTCCTGGATTGACGAGTTCTTTGGCGATTGGGGATATGGTGCATGACTTGTTATACAGGTGATGCGCTTAAGGTCAAGAAAGTGTAATCTATTCGATTACTTACGATTACCATGGCTTTTAGACTTATGTTATATGTAGCAATATACAGATCATCGTGCCACAGTACTAAAGGTAAGAAAATCCGAGTCGACTAATTTTCTAAGTGGAAGATTGGGCTTAACAAACAGAAACCACGAGGCCACTCCTCACCCCCCCCCGCATGCCCTAAGATCGAAAGATTTCACTAGCGGCAAAAATTCGCAACCACATCTTTTACAGACATCTTAATTTTCAACTCCAACCCACGATGGCACCAGAATCCACCGTGTTGACTAACAGAGGGGCCTCCGAGTCGCCATATCAGCTGGATAAGGCTCAGGTAAGTGCACCCCAATATCATGCGGCTTAGGAAATAATGATCTCCCAGACTCGCAAAGCCTCAAGCGCACTTCTCAAGCACATCAAATCCGAAGCGCAACGTAAGGAAGCCGCTTCGACAGCTAAGAACCTCCTCAGCACCAGTACTTCTGACCCCTCGGATACCCCACCTTCGGACGTTGAACCCATATGGCTTGTTATCACCACCAAAAAGCATATTGTAGACCAAAAGCGCCTCAAGCCCGGCAAAATCCCTTTACCTCACTCGCTCAATACCTCTCCCGCTCTCACAGTATGCCTCATAACCTCGGATCCTCAACGGCCCTTTAAAGATACCATTGCTCATCCTTCCTTTCCTCCCGAACTTTCTAAAAGGGTAACCCGAGTAATCGGTATCTCCAAGCTCAAGGCTCGCTACAAAAGTTTCGAATCCCGCCGTCTTCTCCTCGCCGAACATGACGTCTTTCTGGCCGATGCTCGTATCATTACAAGCCTTCCGAGTACACTTGGCAAGATCTTCTATTCCGGCGCGAAAAGACCCATCCCTGTAAAGCTCGAAGCTCATACGAATAGAACCGACAAATCTAAATCTGCCACTGCACCTTCCAAGCCCAAATCTCAGACTGAAACCAGATCAATTGTATCTCCACCACAATTCGCCAAGGAAATCGAGCGCACACTATCTTGCGCACAAATACAGCTTTCCCCGTCAGCAACAACAGCCGTGCGCGTAGGCTTAGCTACTATGGAACCCGGAGAGTTGGCACAAAACATCGAGGCTGTCGTCGCAGGAATGGTAGAAAAGTTTATCCCACAAGGATGGAGAAACCTGAAAGCGATACACGTCAAGGGACCAAACACTATGGCACTGCCTGTGTGGGCAACTGAAGAGCTGTGGCTGGAGGAGGGAGATGTACTTGAGGGGGAGGAGGCGAGGGAGGCAAAGAGGCGGGCGTCTCAAAAGCAGACAGTAAGGAAGGGTAGAGAGGGTGAGGTTAGGCAAAAGAAAAAGGGTAAGTTGCTGGAAGGGGGTTCGAACGGTGATATGAGTCAAGAGATGATATTGAGGAGGGAGAAGTTGAGAGAGCAGAAAAGGGAAGCCAGAGAGGTGGGGGAAGAAGAAGAAAAGAAAGGGAAAAAGAGGAAGGGTGAGGCCGAGGGTGCTGGTGCTGGTGGGGTTGGGGAAGAGGCGACTAAAGTGAAAAAGGCGAAGAAGAGAAAGGCCGTTGAATCTTCAGGTGTTGAGGCCTGAGGGAATAATACAGAACTGGAGTAAATCCTAACAAAGTATGTGGCCTTCAGTGCGGGACTGCTAGGTAGAGAAATAATGATTCACACGCGCTTATGAGACCATCCGCAGTAACTCCTAGGTCAGACTATTGATGCTCTTTGTCCATCAAAGGAGCCTTATTCTTTCGGTCCAAAATACTTCTGAAATGCATCGATAAGCACCTCCTCAGTCAACTGCATATGCTCCCCATCCACTTCCCTGAACTCCAACTTCTTCTCCTCGTCCAACCACCTCAACCCAATCCAATCCTCCACGTACATCTTCCTATCCCTCAACCCCGTAACCTTCTCCGAAGTCGTATTTACTTCGCTAAAATACGCGCTCTCTTTCGGAACAACCGTTTTGTCATCTTTGAACATGTACATTGCAAATCTATCCAGCTTTTTCATGTTCTCCTTGTATGTCGCGTTCTTCACTTCCCGCTCGTTGTTGACGGCGGCGAGGAAATTGCTGTTCTCGAGATAGCTTTCCAAGTCTTCTGGATCGCGGAAGTATTGCGCAGGAACCAATCTACTCTGCACGAACTCCGTCCAGGTGTTACTCTTCAAATACCCATCCCACCCTCTGCACACCCAGTCGTTATCCCCACATTTCTGAAACTCGCTAATCCCGTTATGCTGGCTGCCAAACGTCACAAGACTCGCAACTCGCGGGATATTACACCTTTCCACATAGGCCCTCATGAACTGGCCGCCTTGGGAGAATCCTAGAGCATTGATGGCGGGGGCTTTGGAGAGGATGGGGTGGGAAGAGATGTCGGCGCAGACTTGCGATATTTGCTCGGTGAGGTTGCCCAGGAAGGTTGCGGTGCGGTCGGAAGAGGGCGAGTCGTCGAGGCGGATAAAGTAGGTGTAAGTGCCGGGGTTGGTGGTGTTGGCAAGGGTGGCGATGGAGCGGAGGCCATCGGCTTTGTAGCTGGGAATTGTGAGTGGTGATGTAAGCTTGGAAGAGATGGGGGCATACTTGTCGCCGAGGCCGTGCCATACCACCAGAGGTAGAGGTGAAGGTTTGTTGGTCGATGTAGCTGGCGCAGGGAGGAGCCCTGCTGGCGCAAGAGGTTGTTGTGGGATGAGAGCAGCAGAGGCTGCTTCAAAGATGGCTAAAGCGCAAACACATAAGATCGGACTTCTAGCCATGATCATTTAGAGCATAGCAAAGCGGTATATACGATGGATCTGGCTTCATCGTGGTCATGATCCTACGATGATACGCCTCATTAGGGCTGAGTACTCGTACACTAGTCGCTCCAGGCGCTATCAGCAAAGATTACAGTAGCCGGGTATCATGAAACCACTGCACCGATCCATATCCTACGATTCCACATTTCCTGGTACTAAGAAACATTTATGGCGCCCTCACAATCATCCCTCTTGCTTGAAAACGATCATGTTGGTCCTCATCCATCATATATCCAAATCGCTCAGCCCTATGTATTCGAACAAAAAGTGCAAGAATGCATGACCGCAGCCGGAGTCACAGAACAGAAAGAAGATAGTATTCGAATACAAGGCGTTGCGTGGATTGATAGTGTGAGGAAGGCCATGCATCTGTGAGTTGTTCTCCTGTTGGCTCCACTAGTATTGTGCTGATCTTTTGCAGGCCTGTACGGACTTATAATACTGCAGTGGTGTACTATCACAAGTTTCGTCTCGTACATCCTGATGGCCAGGGTTACATTGTGAGTGAAATTTTTGCTTTTTCTCTTTTTTTCTCTCTGATCATAAAGTAGGACGTTGCAGCGGCAGCGCTTTTCGCAGCCTGCAAAATCGAAGACACGTTGAAAAAATCAAGAGAGATACTCTGCGCTGCCCATAATCTTAAGCTTGTACCAGCAGAGCAAGCTAACCCTGATGATCCGGTAAGTCTGACCAACCCAGAACATGGCCACAGAACTGAATACGTTTGCAGATATTTGAGGGCCACTCCAAGACAATTATAGGTCTTGAACGTGTGATGCTCGAGTCCTCGGGCTTTGACTTCCGCAACCGCTATCCTCAAAGACTGTTATTGAAGACAGCAAAGCACTATCACGTAGACAGGGAAACGGTAGGTAAGACTGCATACAACATGTCTCTGGATCTTTATCGTACCTTCGCCCCACTCAAGCAAACAACGCCCACGATGGCCATAGCTTGTGTGGAGCTCTCAGCTCGGATCTTTGAGCAGAACATACCAGAGCTGGAAGCTGGCAAAGGCTACAAAAAGTGGAGGATCACTCGGCCTGAGGTCATGGGTCTGTTCTTCGCATCCACTATATTTACGTAAAGATAATTGACCAGATCTTTCAGAAACTCTCCTCGACCTCCTCGACCTCTATACCCACCACCGCGCCTCCACAATCGTCGGTCAAGAGCATGCCCTCGAAACATTCATTAACATCCGCATAACCCTCAACCAAGAAGCTTCCGCCCAGAAATATCCTCGGCATACTGAAACCAACAAGAAACACCTCAGCAACGGCACCAAAGCGGCCAACGGCGCCCCCAAGGATAAAAGATCCCAAACGAGTCCTCGGGAATTAGAGTCACATAAAGATATGTCCCCGCAAACTGCTGGACCTAATGCGGCTAATGGGATGACGCCGCAAAGTAAGCCGGGGGTGAGGGAAGGGACGATTAGGTTCATGCTGGATCCCGAGAGGGCTAGGAATGAGAAGATGGCTGTGGCGGAGTTTTTTAGCGTTGAGGAGGAGGAGTATGAGGAGGAGGTTGAGAGGCGGAGGAGATGAATCTAAGCTATTTTCGAGCACTGGAGGCCGGAGGCCTGGGCGAGGTTTCTACGCACAGTTCCTGGGTTCTTGAGCTCCGGAAAGAACGGTATGAGAGGAACATGTGCTTCACTTCGGAAATGGCTCGATAAGAAGACAGTATTGGAGAATCGAGACCTCGCACGATTCGAATCCAGAGATCTTGAACTCAGTCCGACAGAAGAAGCCCATACGGCAACAGACTAGCACTGGAGCACCCGATTCCTCTCGTCACTCGATTTCCAAGAAAATTAGGCACGCTATACTGCACCAGATCCCGCAAACCAACGGACATCCTCCGGCGCCAAAGAAGGTGATTTTGCAATCTGCAAAACCCCCTTTGCATAATCGCCGACGCAAAAAACAACATTCGACCCGTGAAATAGGGAACGGGACTCGCTTGGCTAACCAAAAACAAAATCGAGGGAGGTTTTTAAATCAATTACTTGAAAGGGAGTTGCGTCCACTGTGACACTAAGCGTGTTTTATGACGCGCATACTTGAAACAGAGGCATGAGACGCGAGCTGGAGTATGTGGAACGGTGAGATGACGAGGGTGTGGCTAAGGTGGTAGACATGATAGAGAGGTCTATTCAGGTATAATATACAACAGTATTAAAAGCTCCAAGAGCTCCCAAAGTACTTCCTCTACACCACTCTTGGAACTACAAACCCTCAGAAGACCCGCGTCTCGAGCAAGACTAGCGCGGGCGAGAACCCAGACGTTTTGAGCAGAGCGCTCAATGGAATGCTCTTCTTACAAAAGACCAACCCTCCAAGCCGGACTAGGCTACAGTAGTAAAACCCGACAGTGCGTCTTGTTAACTTCTTTCAACCCCCAGACAAACCATAAAAATATATATATACACAAATACATATCTCTAAAATCCATATCCCAAGCCTCAGATATCGATCTAAAACAGCACAAATCTCGCCATCATCCCCCCCCTCAACAAATCAACCTCTCTGGCTCCACCTTTATAACTTAATTCAAAGTCTCGACTGCGACCACCCTCAGCAGTCGAAAAGAACTACGGCTGGAAGATGATAAAAGGGGCTGGCTGGCAGATGCAGAGATGTGGTCGTGGTCAAGAAATGCTACTCTGTCTTTAGTGCCAGACGTATTTCATCTGTAAGCTGCAGTGTCAAACTACAGTAGTGTAAAATTAGACGCTTGTTCCATGCGGGGATGAAGCTATGGGGTTTTCAATGGGTTATCGGGATTCGGTGAGGCTACAGTTCAAGCCTGGTGCTTTCCCGGGTCTGATTGGGGACTGAAGGGGGTGTACATGTTGGAGTATATATGGATGAAAAAGCGTATACCTTCTTGATACGTTATCTTAATATTACAAACTGCCACAAATTGTACCTCATCTACGATAATAACAAACCCCGAGTCAAACCAATCAAAACACGTTCACTTCATCGCACGTCCGATCAGAGCACTGAGCTCTTGAATCCTCGGCCCAGGCGCCACCATCGAAAAATGGTTCACATCACTCAAAACCTGAATCTTCAAATTCCCCTTCCCAACCAACTCGTCCCAACCCCGTCCACTAAAATCGGTCCGGTTGTTAAGAAGCCAAAGCATCTCCCTCGGATCATCAGGGCGGATTTCCGGTCTAGGATCACTCGGGTGCTTGCAGATCCCATCTCGTGCGTAAATAAGATGCGTTTCCAATGGAGGACCCGCAAAAGGGTTGACAACGTAATCGTCCAAGCTCCTTATGAAAGCGTCGAAATGCGGTCGAAGCCAGCTCGGGGGCGCTTGCCCCTTTGTTCCAAAGAAATCCAAGCTTTCGAAAAAATCGTACATGCGCTGTGGCGGATTCTCCAAGCCGACGGGGTTGGGGGAGTCAATGAGGATCAGTCGGGCTGTTTCCTCGCCACTGCAAGCGAGTTGTTGGGCGGTTTCGTAGGCGCAGATGCCGCCTGCTGACCAGCCGCCGAAATAGTAAGGGCCTTTTGGTTGGCGGAGCCGGATCTCGGCAAGATATTTAGTGGCTTGTTGCTCTAACGAGGCCTTCATGTTCTGGGGGGTTTTCATCCATGGACAGTTCAAGCCGTATACGACGACATCGGGCGATATTTGGGGAAGCGAGGCGTAAGAGGTGGCGGATCCAGAGCCGTCGGGGAAGAGGAATAGTGCTTTTTTGGCTGTCTTGGGCTTTCCTTGGAGCAAGATAGATGTCGCATGAGGATCCGTATCTATTGCAGGTTGAGCAACCTCGGGGGTAGTATTGATAGTGGATTTGTTGCCGCTTGGTTCTTTCGGCTTCAGGCCCAATGAGTTCTCGACCTCGATCAGAGTGTCATTATCGGCAAAAAGCGTCTGTGGGAGTTCCATTTCTAAGACTTCACCAAGCTTGCCCATGATCGTTAGCGAGAGCAGTGAATCTAAGCCCAGCTCCGAGAAGCTTGTCGAAGGTGTCAAGTCTTCGCTGGCGACACCAGTCTCTTCAGCAATAGTAGCGCGAATAACGCCAATAATATCGTCCGTTTCTGCAACTGATGTTGCACTTGTATCGTAGTCTTCAGACCCGGCTTCTGATACATTGTCTTCCTCCGGTGTCAAGACCTGTTCATCCTCGCTCGAAGAGGCTGGTGACAGTGACCGATTCTCGCCACCGTGAAGATATTTCGTGAGATCTTTGGGACTTGGATAGTCTGCAAACATTGTCGAGGGTAGGTCGAGTCCAAGCTCTTCTCGTAATCTACCAGATATTGTAAGGGATAGGAGAGAGTCAATGCCGTAATCGGCAAACTCGCTGTCTTGCTCAAGCTCGCCCAAGTCGAGGCCAGCCTCTTGTGAGATGATTGCCATTACTCGAGACACAATACTATTTGACGACGACGACATTTTGGATTGCTTTGCAGTGGCTTTAGGTGCAGCCTTCGCCGCCGACTTCGCATTTGGAGCGGGTCTGGCTGCTGGTGCCGGTTTGGACTTCGCGGGTGGGTTGGCATTTAGAGCTGCGCTGTTTGAGGGATTTACTGCACTTGTCGATGCCTTAGGCTTCGATGGTAGTAGCTGATCTAGGACTTTGCGGGGTACACCTTGGAACTACAATGGATTAGCACTCGTCATGTCTTGGTCAGGCCAGTTACAACTTACCTTGACACCCTCGAAGATGGCGACCACGTTGCCTTCATCAAAGATATACGTATCTCCAATGTACATTGTCCCGCTCGCAAGCTGCATCCTATTGTAGCTTTGGTAAGTCTTCCCCTTGATGAACTTTGTCGCACATCGCATCGTATCCCAGCCATGATTGACAAAGACTTGGTCTCTTGAATGGACGTTGTCGTTTGCGTTCATGATGAAGCCAGCAATATGCCCAAGACTATCGATCCAACGAGGGTCGAGGTAGAAGCCTCCGGTCTCGACCTGGAACGACACTTTGGCGGTAGCTTCGAGCTCTCTGCTGTCGAGTACAACTTCTTGCATGCCTTGGTAGTTCGAGTCGTAATCCACGAGAGATGAGAACAACTTATAGACAATGCCACGCTTCATCTTATGCGACTCACCTTCATCAACACCCTTGTGCAGCGACGTAACTCTGCTCTTGACAAGATAGGAGTTGCGCTTCCAGTCTTCAAGCCACGTCTGTTTTTGAGTGATCGTCACTTGGCATGTTGCATGATCAGCGATCTTGCTGCCCTGCGCATTGACGCTGTAGAACGCAAGCGAAACGATATTAGTCGACCAATGTGCTACTGCCGAGACACGAAGCAGTTGTGGTCCGCTGTTGGGAACTGCTATCAACGGCCTCTCGACCTTCATGTCCCCAGCGTCGAGGCCTATAGTATCACTTTGCATGTTGTTTGCCTTGAGCATGTGGTCCGCCATGGTCATCGCAATGTCGGCGTACAGAGACTGGAAAGGTCAGTGCCTTTTCAGATGACTCTCCACAGGATAACTTACGGAAGGACATAGAGCTGCGCTGTTCACCTTGTGGCCTTGGATGACGGGAGCGAGTCGTGGGTCATTTATATCCGACTCCGTAAGTACACGTGAGATATCGACTGCATTCTCCTCCTCAAGAACACGTTGCACAGACGGAGAGATATAGACAGGCACAGGCTTTTGCGCAACTGGAGCGGCGGTGATTGGCTTCGGTGCCGGGTCGTCTCCTTTAGTAAGGCAAAAATCATTCTTGTACTGTATCCAGTATTTCTTCGAGTCCCAGCTGTACCTGGGGAGCTCGAGCATCCTGTGTGAGCTCTTGAAGTCCCGGTGATATTCTTGCCACTGGATATCGATACCTTTAAGGTAAAGTGACTCGAGCCCGGCGGTGAGCACGCTCCAAGTATCTGTGTCTTTCCGTAGCGACGGCAGTGCCAAGGCATGTGAGCCAAGGATACCTCTGATCATTCCAGAACAAGCCGGATGTGATCCAATTTCTACCCAGATTGTCCCCTCATTGACGATTGATGAGGCAGCAGCAGCTGTGACAGCACCTTGAAAGTTGACGACATTGCGGCACGCGCGCGTTAGGTATGATGCTCCTAAAGTGTCACCATCTGAGACGACCTGTTCAAGCAAAGGTGATATATAAGGAATTGATGGGGCGCTGTACCGAACGCCGCTAGCAGCTGCCTCAAATGACTCCAATACAGGGTCAACTTGGGCCGAATGAAAAGCGAACGGGATATCTAGCTTAACAAAACTCTGGCCACTAGATTCAAGCTTTTCCATAAATCCGCTGATCTCTTTGGCTGGTCCACTAATCACAGTGCCGGTAGGTTGATTGATGCATGCGATTTCGCAGGAGGATCCAACTAGATGGGGTTTGACAGCATTCAAAGATGCTTTGATGGCCAGCATAGCATGGGTGGATTTATTGCAGTGCTTCGAAAGCAGCTGTGCTCTGGTACCAACAAGGTAGATGGCGCCGCTAGCCGTAACGACACCGGCTGCATGGAGGGCTGCGTATTCTCCAAGGCTGTGGCCAATCGTCGAACTTGGACTTACTCCCCAAGAAACCCAAAGGCGAGAAAGTGCCATCTGTACGCATGTAAGAGCCAACTGGGCAGCAATTATCTCTACGTCCTCGACATTTATGGCACTGCCATTAATCAGTGGCAAGAAGCTTGGAAAGCCTTGTCGTTGTGCTATGCCATCAAAACGGAGGATATCCGCCCTAAACTGCTCAACTGTCTCGAATAATTGTTTTCCCACACCAGCGTAGAGTGAACCCTGGCCTGTGAAAACAAACGCTACTTTCGGAATCTTCACTGCATTTGGTATGGGCTTCACATCAAGATTACCAGCTTTCTCCTCGAGGGCTCTCCGAATAGATTCAATTCCAGATCCTGATACAATTGTTCTATAATTATAATGCATTCGTCGTGTAGTGGTGGTGTATGACAAACTCGGAAGGGAAGTCGTTGTGTTTCTTTCCAGGAAGGCGATAAGAGCGTCGACGTTTCTTTTGAGTGACTCTGTACTTTTGGCAGTTACAGTGACCAGATGTACAGCGCGAGGATCGATTTCTCCATTATCCACTGAAGGAATTGGGGCATCCTCCAAGAGAACCGCAGTGTTACCGCCAGCAGCGCTGAAGTTGTTCAAAAACACAGTGCGCTTTCCGCGAATGCTATCTGTCCGATACCAAGGCGTAGGTTTGTAGGCAATATTGACATTACGCTCTTTTAGGTCAAGAGGATAGTGATGGTTGATCCTAGTCTTAATTCCGCAGTGTGGAGGTATCTCGTTATGCTTCATCATCATCATCACTTTGATGAGCGAAGCAACTCCAGATGACGATTCCGCGTGGCCAATGTTGGCCTTGGCAGAGCCCAGGTGCAATGGGTGATTCGGCATGCGCTCATGACCGCAACCAAAAACCGATAGAACGGAGTTCATCTCTGTCGCATCTCCTGCTTGGGTTCCAGTTCCATGCATCTCAATGTAGCTGATATCTATAGGATTTGTATTGGTGTGTCTAAGGATTCGTTTGAAGACAGAAGACTGGTCGCCTTCATGGGGCCTTGTAATGGAATCCGTTTGGCCACAATGATTCGTGTACGTTCCTGCAATGACGCCAAAGATGGGATCGTCATCTGCTTGTGCGTCCTCGAGCCTCTTGAGAATGACGGAACCAACAGCATCTGCTCTGCAGTAGCCACTAGCCTCATCATCAAACGTGTTGCAGTTACCTAGGAAGGAAACCGTCAGTTGATTTTGAGCTACGAAGCAAATGAAGTCTACAGACCTGTCGTTGATAGAAAGTGGCCTCGATCGAGACCAGCAAAGTTATCAGGATTCGTCAGTACGTTAGTCCCTCCCGCAACAGCAGTATCGCAGTCTCCTCTCCATAAATAACTGCATGCCGTTTGGATCGCGGCGAAGCTTGAAGAACATGCTGTATCAATACTCAAGCTAGGACCAGAAAATCTGAAGAAGTAGCTGTGCTTAAGATTAGCAAGCCTGTCTTGAATCGTAGGGTTAGGGTTATTACCTGATCCGTCCTGGAACAAACGCACGGTTCCCGCCAGGAATAAAATACGTGTCGATGTTTTGACCGCTATTTACCTCTCGCCAATCATCACTGGTAACGCCAAAGAAGACACCAACACGGTCTTGTTGTGTGGAGGGTGTCCTGTTGAGTACCATCCCTGCCATTTCGAGCGCTTCGTATGTGGCTGTAATCACCAATCGCTGAGCCGGATCTGTGTTCTCGGCTTCTCTTGGGGACATATTGAAAAACCGGGCATCAAACAGTCCAGGCTCATTAATGAAGCAGCCATACTGGATCCTGCTGGTGTTCTTTCTCTTACCCGCTGGATCGAAGTGCGTCTTCCAGTTAAACCGATCTTCGGGAATCGTGCGATGAACATCTCGTCCAGCATGTAACAACTCCCAGAACTCATCATTCGATGCAGCCTCCGGGTAACGACCTGAAAATCCAACGATGGCAATCTTGGATTGTTCGAATTTACCAGTAGGCATGGCAGGCTGGGATGTTGAGACGCCCGCGTTCAACAGGTCGGTGATGGTAACATCCATTTTGGTGCTCCGGGTCAATGTCGAGGAGAGGAGTTGAGCAGCATTGGAGGACACTGGACAAATCGTGCATTCTTGGAAAGCTGTCTGCTGGAAGGCTTCCTCGGCGAAAAATTGGACAAAGTTGTCCCATCGAATTTGCTCGAACAATGTGTCTGACACAACTCGATGAAGCAAAGCCTTGAAGTCCTCAGCAACGATCATTTTTCCGGAAGCAGCAGAGAATAGGGCAATCCGTGGCTTATATAATTGAAGTGCTTCGTCATGAAATTGACCGATTATCTGATCAACATCGGACGATCCAAAGAGAAGAGGGGCATGATATGGTGACTCGATAGGCAGGTAATGTGGCTTAAGAGACGTCGCGGCTAAGAACTCATTTAAAACACTGGGGGGGCCACTGATGGTCACATTCGTCGGTGCGATAGCGCTCACATAAGGCTTGGAGCTTACCGACAAACACTGCAGTCGTAATTTAGATGAGTGATGTCCGGGACTGCGAAGACTTACTTTCTTTAAGCTGAAAGTCTCAATCAATTCAGCAGCTTGATCTTCGTAGGCACTCACTACCACCGACCAAGATCGAGATGATTCAGGAATTGGCCTCTCTATATCGTTGCGGAGCTCAAGCGAGCGAAGACCGGTCCTGAAGGCTACAAGGACTGCTTCGATGCCCGCAGGGATTAATTCAGAAAGTGTTTGAGAAGTACTTATTGCAGCGGCAGCAAATGAACCGGTGCAAAGTCCCACAAGGTAACTATTTGCAGCACTCGGGAAAGTTCTCGCTCCTTCTCCAAAATGGCTATGCAGGCACGGTTAGCTCAGAGTCGGGAGCCAAGCTGTTCTTGTATCATAACTCATACCGAATGAATTGCCCAATCTCACAAACACATAGAAGAGCAAAGCTTAATGCTGGTGTCCCTTCTGTCTCCCCGAGCTTTGATAGAAGATCGACGATGGTAGTAAAATGAGGGAACCAGGCTTGCTGACGAGCTGGGAGTTTTGAGACTTCTGCTCGAAAAGCATAGCTGACTCGCTCAAAGAACGATCGTAAGGTAGGATTGTCTTTGACATGGAAGAGTTGACGAAGATCCCCTTCGAATGACACTGTCAAGTCGCCAAAGAGAAATATTTGGCACCAAGATTCCATGGTGCCATGCATTGGAGACATGAAGGGGGCAGCTGGATGAGCCAAGTCATCTGTTAGTGAAAAGGGGAAGAATTTTCACCTGTCAGGAATGTTGTCAAAGTGATGAATGTAGAAAGCAACTTCACGAGAAGAAGGTTTAAAAGGCCAAGGGTTCTAAATGCGGTTCTATAAGAATCAGGTCGCCCCGTACAAAACCATCATCCAGCTGAGATGCGTGCCTTTGAAAACTTGCTACTGTTACATACGTCGTCTTCCGACACACTCCTTTCGGCAAGCGACTGATAGTGCCACGTGAAAATGGGCGAGAGCAGTATGCGTTGAGCCATGTCTGGTACCGAGAAAGCGTTGCCTAGCCTTCGTTAGACATACGCCCGGAAGAGTTTTGTCCTTCGGGCCCTCGGATGCCGTCTTCCATTGTTAGTATTCCACCGTTGTGGAAGAGATCTAGGATTGTGTTGCAGTGTGTTAGATAAGATTGCGCGAGTCGGCTTCCGGGAATCCGGAGGCAGTCGACTTATTGATTTTTCGGGGCCTGAAAGAAGAACAAATGGAACAGACTGCCTGAAATGCGACATCGCCGCAGATTACTCGGGACCAAAGGATGTAAGCAAGCTTACGCTGAGTATTCTTTAACCATAATGGGGCCACCTCAACAAATACGAGGAAAACATTTTATTGTCAATATTCAAAACGGCCTTAGCTTGCCGTGTGATACTTCTCAGAGCCTACCCTTTGTCGGTCTATCCTAGAATATTGTCATAATGTCTAACCAACATCGTGTGTTCGCCTTAACAATCTGCGGATATCGCAAACCGGGAATGGACGAGGAAAGTTATCACAAATACATTAGCGAGAACCATGCGCAGTCTCTAAAGGATCTGATGGTCAAAAACAAGATTATTGACTATACAATGGTGCGTCATCTTCTTGTGGTCAAGATTTATAAAGCAATAACGTTGACGCTGAGAAGCAGCACAACACTAGCGAAACAAAGAAGATGATGAGGCAGATCTTTGGCGATATGCATGCTGCAATGGCTGCAGACTACGACTGCATCATCCAAATGGTATTCAACGATCCGCAGGACTTCATCAACGTCAAACAGGACCCCCACTACAAGCAAGTGGTTATGCCAGACCACGAGAATTTCGCAGATATGGAAAGGAGTAGGATGATGACTGGTTGGATTGAGAGGCATATTGTAGGAGGGCAAGCTGTATGAGCTGAGGACGAGACCCAAGTACATGGACGCTGAAGATGCGATGTCGATCGAGTCGCTGCATCGCAGTGAATCCTTAGGAATCTATAGCCACTTGCTAGACGCCCAATAATAGGGCTCACTACCGTCAGAACCATCATCACCTCATCAAGCAGCTACAGTGAAGACTCCACAGAGCGATAACGGGTATGTCGAAACGTCAAACACTTCGAGGACCAAAGGCCTAGGATCGTATGTACCGAGTGTGTTTGAGCTGTGAGATCCGCGTGCTTAATTGACCTTGGTCATCCAGGAATGCTGTAAAGACCAGTCATTTTGCCCACATTGATGTTCCGTTTGCCCAGGGCGATGGACGATATCTGCTCGGCATCATCCGTCTTCATCAAAGCATCAAGTTTCACTGCGCAGTTTGTCGTTAAATCCCCCGAACCGGGACTAATCCCCAGAATCCCTTGCTTGTTATGATATTGATTTATTGCCAATTTCCCGGCAGTTTTGTTGGTACAGGATTGATGTCATCAAGTGGGCGGACGTAGAAGGTTTGTCTGTTATAGCAGAAGAGCTAGAGGCCGCGAGGGTACGTCGGGTCATGGGGGGCTTGAGAAGGGCCGGAGGGGTGGGCTTCTGTCAAGTTAAAATGACAACGCTAGAGGCGTCAACCTTAGTGATATTATAGAGCAGGCCGCGTGCGGGCTGATCAGCGGTGTTGGCCTCAACATCGTTCACGAATATGTAGATGTTATTCGCCTTTTGGCGGTAGTGTCGTGAATCTGTCGCTGGACACTTCGGATTACGGAGTTGGGCCTACCTATGAACGCAGGGATGCCTCTTAGAGTATCAACATCTTCGCATTTGACTGCCTCGCGAGAGCCAACAATCTTGTGGTAATGGCAAAGATGGCGAGAGGGTTTTCGATATATTGGAGCTTCGGACATGGGTTGGCGCCGGTGGAGAGTGCATCACATGTCAGCAGAACCAGGTGAACGAAATATACGCGAAAGAGGAATCTCAATGGGCGATGAGGCCGACATGCAAAGAATGTATGTTGTTCTTTGATGTACAACAAAAGTGTAAGAGTGTGAAGTGCTACAGTACAAGTTGGTACAGGATGGAGGATGATCTGCGCGCTAGTCTCCGCGGGCTTGGCGCCCACCGACCACCTCGAAATGACTCTTATCCTTTACACATGCCAAATGATGGAAACGTTCAGCAACAAGTTCAACTTGAACTGAATAGAGAAATGGTTTGCTAAGTACGAAGCCGCCATCAAGCTCAAAGGCTACACGGACCCTCAGGCCTCTTGACGGCCCAGGCACCCGGCACTCAGCGGCTGAGCGCTATTCCAAGTTTGGATAGAAAAGATATCAATCTTTTACTAGGCTAAACAGATATCACCTGTCTCCTGCCTCAGTGTGCAGCTACTTTAATCATCCTCTCCTCCTCCTCACGCTCCTTTTGGACTTGTGCATGCTCACTGAGAGCCTCTTTGCCATCATGGCCCGTCATAGGTTTGAATCCATTCCTAAACACGGGACTCTCCTTAACCTTCTGCCAATCATGCAACATATGCCCGTTCTCAACGGAGCACTTGACCTCCTCGCGTCCCCGGGGAACGATTTCTTCGTCGTATGCGGAGATGGCTTGTGTCAAGGTTGTCTCGTTGGCGCGAACGCCCTGAAGGACATCAAGGAGATGGGAAACGTCGCAGATGCAGTGGTTGAGACCTTGACCGCGGTCTGACGACGGATGTTAACCGTTGAAATTCAAAGAAACCGAGACTATACTTACATGGCGGCATTGGATGCGCAGCGTCGCCCACTAGTGTCATTCTTCCGCCCCGATTATCCCAAGGTTGCGTGATCCAATAGCTAATGTCCGCTTTGTGGACTGGCGTGTCCTCGGGGATCCACATGAATGCTGAACGAGCAGGCTCACCCATTTCCTTTGCCCGACCCTTTATCATTGCGAGGCGTTCTTCGTAGCTGAGCGAATGATCAGGGTCTCCGAGCCAGGCCATCGCGAGATGGAATACCCATGTTTCTGGGTGGTCTGGACCGTCGGGCATGCTGGAAACTGTGCGGATCTAAGCGGTCGTGTAACTACAAACAATAAACACTGAGTTTGACTCACTCGATTGGAAAGCATGAAATGAGCGCTGGCTCAATGCCAAATAACTTGTTGGGAATCGTTGCCGCACATATCTCGCCTTTCCCGCATCCCCATAGCAGACGGTCATGTTGTGGTGCCAAATTGGGAACCTACTCACTTGCGCCTTGTCTGCTCCAGACATGGCGAACTCTCGGACTTTGGAGCGCGGGCCGTCGGCGCCAAAGATCAGGGATCCATGGACGGTAGTATCATCGCTGAACGTTGCAATTACTCCGTTGCCGCTCTCGTTGAAAGAAACGTCGCTGAGGCTCTTGCCGTACTAGCAAAAGAAAGAGGCACTGTCAATATAAACATACTCTTTGGAAACCAATACTGTATACAACCAAAGAAGTTGTGGCGGCAGGCGACACTCCACATACCTGAACATCAATCCCCTCAGCACACAAAGCCCGCATCTTACTCCTTGGAACCCTCAATCCTCTCGCATATGGCACGCCCGCAAGCAAATCCCCCGTTTCCCCTTGAATAATTGGATAATTACCACCCGCGTCTATAGAGACGGCGGGATTGCAAGAGGCGGTGGAGAGCTTCGCAAAGAGTTCCGGGGGGAGGAGTTTCTCGAGGTGGTCGAGGGACCAGTGGATGGCCATTGTCCATTCATTGCCCCTATAGTTGAGCTTGATTTCTTTTTCGAATATTGTGTAAGGAATTCCGGCCTGGAATGCCTATGTTAGCTGACATTCAGGGGCATGGTTTGAGAAAGATCCATTCCAGACGGGATCCAGAGGCTCACCCTTTTAAGACCTTGGGCGAGTATCAGACCAGTAATACCTGGCTGGTAGTCAGAAATGCTCTAATGCAAAAGCTACCAGAACATTGCTCACCAGCTCCAATTATAAGGACGTGAAGGTCCTTCGTCGCGTCTTGGTCAGCCATTTCTATGGTGTTCTACTTGGTGGTTTGAGTGGTTTGAGTAAAACCAAGATCTTTGACGTTTTGGTGATAACTTCTTTGATGGTGAACTACTTTAGCACAGGCTTTAATGAAGAGACGGTGTATTACTCCCCTGGGGGGGGGGGGGCGCACGATGTCTCCTCCGAAGGCGCCGTCAAGGAGCAATTCAACTCGACGTCCGAAAGCCACATTCCCCAATGTATCGAAAATTAGGACAACTGCCCGTGCGACGATACTCGACACCTTCCTCGGATATGTCCCTTTTGGTTCATGCTCAGCGGATCCCGAACCGCGGTGTGTTAGTACCGGCGATATTTGTTTGCCTTGCTCGATCGGTTGCGACATGTCACAAAAGTGCTCGTCCAGAGCCCCTTATCCGTGAGTCACGCACGCGAGCTCAACCCTTTTTCTGAAGAGCCTCGGAGCCCGTATTGGCATGATAGATCCATGTGATTGTATTGGCTATTGGAGTGCGGTGAGGAAAGAAGCTGACTACCTACCTTAGGTAGGATGCGTCATACCTAAGGTACCTTAAGGTATGGTTACCTTACCTTACCTTACCTTACCTTAGGAGGGTGGGGAGCTGACTGGGATCATTACTCGAAAGGAGCCGCCGTAGCCCTGTGTGGCTTGATGACGCGTTTCGGGTGCCGAAGTCTCGGCGTCAGGCGGCTTGTGCCGCAACGCCCCTACACAGAGTAGTACTTTAGTACCAAGGTAACTCCCTGGATCCCGTTATTACATGATCGCTTATCTCTAGTCGCGAACCTAGATCGACCACCTCGTGTCAATCATGTCAATCGTGTCAATCATGTCAATCATGTCAATCATGGGTTGCCTCGCGTCGACATTCCACGGAATATCTCATATTTCCTGTAGCCCGCATGGCTAACGAGCGGTTCTGGTAGGCTTACATGACAATAGGTTTGGAGTTCAAGTGGTCTGATGAGTTCATCACAAATTGAGAGTTACTTATGTGAGAAGAAATCTTGTCAAGGCTCAACCCGTTGCAAGGAGATTCACAGACCGTATTTGTTCATTACTTCTTGAACTATACCTGTATAATGTTTACGGTCCATTGCCATTATGGACTTTGACTCCATAACCGTATCATACCCGCTAGCAGCTTACAGACCTCTCGACCGCTAAAGAAGGCGAAGCTGTGTGGAGGACTGCCGGCTACCTTGACTGTGAGAATCTTGCATAGGATCGGCAGCTAGGAAATCAGAAAATAGCCTTGGATCTGGGAAATCATCCATGGGTACGTCGGGCTCGCTCCAACATGGTCGCTTTCTGCTTTGCACTGATACAGTCTGTTGCTGGAAATGAGGGGAGAAGTATTGTTGTTGAAGTGCATCGAAAGGTTGACTCATGTACTCTGAGTCCATTGGCGTCATCATACCAGTTGGAGCACCTGTACTCGCCGCGTCCGATGTCCCTGTGGAGGTCTTGTTGCTCGACAAGCAGTCCCAGGATACAGCATCAGGCAGAGGAACGGCCGACGGGGCTGGTACGGCCATGAAGTCCGAGAAACCTTGCGGCCCACTGAAATAATTATGCATGGTTCGTGGGGTGTGGCTGTTACTGCTTTGGGCCGTCGCACTTAGCGACGTCGGAAGCTGTTGAGAGTTCTTGATAAGGTTGACGAGCCTGAGAAGTCTTTCGAAAGCACGCCCAACTTTGCGGGTGTGGTTATTCGCTTGAGTTTTTGCGTCAAGTTCCTTGCAACAGGCGCATACCTTCTGCAATAAATCCATGTCCTCTTCTGCTTTTAATTCGTCAGTTGCTGATACTGGCCAGATGAGAGTCTTGACCAGCAAGAAGAATGCAGGAACGGAGAATGTATCTAAAAGACTGTGGGATAATAAAGGTACAGGTCCGCTTGTGGCTTTCCTTGCCTCTGATCGAGGGCTAGCACTTTTGCTAAGAGTTTTCGACGGACTTTTGGAAAGGACGAGAGTCTCAAGCCGCTCCACCATCGATTGGTCATGCTTGCCATAGGAGATCAGGAGCAGAAGGCAGCTTGCTCTTGCGGCATCTAATGCTCGCCGAACATGGCCAGCTTCCGTGTTTCCACGCAGGGTACTGATGCGCGCGGCCAAAAACTCGAGTTGCAGATCGACGTCGTTGGTCCCGGTGTACGGTGAGCTGAATATATCATGGGCATTAGCCCAACGCTCGAGACTTTGCTCAATGCGTGAGAGTGCAATCATGTGCTTGGCTGAACATTGCTTCTGTGATTCTGCAGAGTGGAACAATCGGTAGATCTCTTCTTGAAGCCTGGCGAGCTGGAATCGGGCTGACCAGTTTGAATCGGCAGAAGCAAGTTGGCCGAGCTCTGGTGAGAAAATGCAATCGAAGCTAGGTAGCCAGCAAATAGACCCACGAGAGATTGAAAAGCTTTTGTCTCGAACATATAACGACGTGAAAACCTTGAAGCGTTCTTGCGCTTCCTCGGGGCCGACGCCATCGGATGCAGCGTGGGATTGGTGGAGACCCATCGTTCTAGCAAGCACGCAAGCTTGCGCAAAGATCGACTCTGCAAAACCAGGTGGATAATACTGTTGGGCAGCAATGCTCTTTTCCAAAAGTTAGTGGCCATCGCAGCGAACCGATGTATCGGTCATCAAGAATGCTCACCAGGAGTGCCAAGGCTTGGACGTTAATCAGTCTCGGCGCCATCAATATACGAGGATTGCTGAGAGCCGCACGCACAGTTGAGAGGAATGGTAGGGCGAATTGCGACCCAACTAGCGGATCACTACCTTGAGTTGAAACTTCTGACCCAAGGACGAGAAGGATGATGGAGTTGAAACAAATAGCCCAAGCTTCGTCAGCAGGCGCGAAAGTGCGACTATAGATTCGTTCCACGTTGGACCAAAAAGAAGATTGAACAAATATATCTATAGCGATGTTCGCCTGCTGGAAGAATTGGCTTTGGACCATCAGGAGGAATTTCTTAGGAGGAAGCCGGATGGGGTAATGATTTGACGGAAGATCGAAAGACTCTTCAATACCGGCCTCAAGACACATACGAGCGAGCAGTTCGCTGAGTGCCTCATTGTTGACAATTTTATCTTGCAATTTACTCTGTTGAGGTTCATCCTCGGCTAGAGGCGAGCTTTGTGTTTGTTGTTCCGCTAGTAGAGTATCACGGAATTCAGTGCAGAGGGTAAACAAAGTGCAAGGACCATGATATCGATCTACAAGATCCGCTTGACTGCGGACTATGTGGCAACCCGTTGGTGGTAGGGATGGAGTATCCTCGGCGAGCTGGTCATCTGCCGAAGAAGTGGATGGAGACCCTTCGTCCGTCGCTACATCAATGAACGATCTTTGACGGTTAGGCATCTTGAGAGAAGCCATGAAGCATGAAAGCTTTCTTTCGATACTCCCTAAGCGATCCTCGAGACCGCCAATGTTGTTACATCTAATGAAAGATCTATGTCAGACCAGTAACACTTCTGATGAAGTGCTTTGAGTCGAGGAAGACCACAGTGAAAGTGACTGGTGGGGTCGAATTAAGCTTACAATAGCTTGATGTGATTTACCCTTTTTCCAGGGGTAGAAAACTCGCACTCCACGCCATCGCGGTTGCAATTCGCACATTGCGGTCTCTCACGTCCACAACGAATTTTTCTCTCGCGACAATGGGTACAAGCTCTATCGAGATGGGACCATGATTGGGCCTATTCAACGGCTGTCAGCTGAGACCAAGGATGAGAAAGGCAATGCGATATGCAAAGCCCATGTGAGCTTTGATCGATAAATGATATAAATGTGCATACCGCTCGTTCGGAAGATGCCATATTCGCAGGCGTCAACCCAGTGTTGGCTTCGGGCTCGATGGCTGAAGCTTTCACGGAATATGAAGAATTCCAAATACCTTACATTCAAGCAAAGAGGGGGTGTTAGAACGTAAATACAGAGGAGATTGGGAAGGCATCAACGGAGTGGTATCAGAGAGAGCAGCGATCAACAAGGTACTGGACTCAGCACTCTTGGCGGTTGGTGAATTGGCCCCAATGCTAGATAATCACTATATACCATACATAGCTCTAGGCTTGGAGGCGCACGCAGGCCTCTGGGAACAGCAAGGTGCTGTGACGGTAATGTAACTATACGGGGTAAGACTGATTCAGCTTGTGGTCGGCAACGTTCTGCGGCCGGCATAGACGACAGGATCTACCTACTTGCTTCGATCCAGGCAGTACCCGGAGCCCTCAGAGATTAAGGTAAGTAAGAGTGTCCAACGGGAGCTCTGGTGATGTATCCAATCACGCTTAACAGCTTGGGTAGCTCGACATGGTTGGAACAAATATCATTTAGTTCGAGCGTAAGGGAAAGTGGTTGGTATTAACTACTAGTACGTCCGTAGCAATGCCAGCACGTTTTAGGAGAGCCGCAAAAGCACAACTAGCGTCCACCTAGCCGTATAGCGTCATCATGCCTAAGGTAAGTTTACTCGAGGAGGACCGTATCTTACCTATCGACGTGCACGATAAGGCAGCACGGCCCCAGGGCAAAGCCTCGGTCATTGGGTGACCAAAGTGGTTGACAGCGGTGGGAAGATGCGGTCGGGGGATCTCGTATGGTCCGTTAGGGGAGTTAGGGTTTGCGGACTCCCACCGTGAAACAAGGAACTGGCCACACGTGGCATCACGCAAGTCAGCGCACTAGTGTCGATCAGGGTTTGGCTTCCTATTAGCGCCAGTCTCTTTTCTCCCACCGACCACCGTAGGTAGATAAGCACGTAAGGTACCTACCTTACCTAAGGTAGGTAAGATACCCAAGGTACTTCATACTCCCCGCTCCCTAACCGAGGGTACTTTACTATTGTACTTGGTACTTGCTAGTATCCGTATTCCGCCCTAAGCTCATCCTTCGCTTAGAAGACGAGCTTAAGGTAGGGCGGGGTACGGATACTACGTTAGTACCTTAGCTGTCCACCACTCGTACCACAGTACTGTACTCCGTACGTACTCCCCGTCTCTTCAGAGCCACTCGCCGCTGTTCTTGTCTTGGCTTGGCCCCCGACGTCTCCCGTTTCGAAGCCTCCAACCCTTCCCGTCACCTCCTATCCTTCATCCCGCTTCCCGTGGGACATTTACACCGTAAGATTATAACACTGTAATACAGGTAAGATGGCTGATACGTCGTAACATGCTTGATAGCTTCACCGCTTGACACGCCTTAATGACATGTAGTCACTCTAGAATGAGTCCGCCAAGTCCAGCCCGGCAGTCCAAGAATGGGGGCGAATATGCATATGCATGCAACCTCGTGGACCCAAGCAACCAAAGAGCAGGCCATTCCTGGCCATTCATCAATCGTATAGCAGTATGCCCTGCAGCATACCAGCATGCCCTGCATCCTGCAGATAACCCTCCCATATGCTCGGAACCCGAACTCGCGTGGCCAGCCTTGCGGAAATCCGGAGGCGAGAGAGGGATGATGCCGGTGGTGGGTGGTTAAGGTCAACAAGATGCTGTTCCTTGAGATCTTCATCAGAGAGAAGAGCTCCGATATAACTCCATTTCACCAGCAGTTTTCATTCAACAAGACCAGCAGAAGCAGAAGGATAACATAGAAGGCCTAACACCACAATGACCCAATCATCTGATCCCGCTACCATGCTTGCCCTAGCGGAGGAGATCTTTGGCCAAACCTACATCTTGGTCAAACACTTGAAGCAAAACTCCATGGCAGAACCTTCCCTTGCCGTCGGCGCTTCCACGGAGCTATGGTCGTCGCACGCCGAAGAGATTGCTACAACCAAAACCAGCATTTTCGGCTTGACCAAGCAACTTACGAAACTGCTTCAAGGCCCTCGCGGATTTCTGCATGAATACGTGTCCTCGAATTGGGAATACGGTGCTCTCTATACCGTCCTTGAATTCAACATTCTCGAGAAAATTCCCGTGGACGGACAAGCTACTGTTTCCAAGCTGGCGGAGCAGTCGGGCATTCCCGAGAACAAGCTCCTGCGTATACTACGACTGACCGCTTGCGAACAAATCTTGGAAGAAGTGGAGGAAGGCGTATTCCGCCATACGGCTATATCCGAAGCGTTGGTGAAGGACGACAAGTTCAAGGCCTTTATTGGATTTCAGTGCGGATCCTCCTCCGAGCTATGGTTGGCAAGGAGCTGGCCGAATCATATACTGACGTTACCAGGCTGTTTGAGACCCGGGTTGCAAGCGCACATCTGGCAGACTCCTTGAAGAAGAAGGCCAATGATTACCGGACCGGACAATCCGCTTTCAAGCATGCGTGAGTCTATGAATTTTCCTTTGGGATGCATTACCAGATGTGCTCACACACATTTAGCTGGGGTTCTTCGCTCTATGACTGGTACAAGACGCATCCCGAAAAGTCTGCGCGATTCGATATGGCAATGGAGGGCGTCGCGCAATGTAAGTCTAGATGGAGGATGTGTTCTTGACGTAATCTCGCAACTACTGAAATGGCTTCCACGAATAGCACTCGACCCCGGAAACGCGCTTTTCTGCGACTGGTTCAAGAGCAACAAGCAGGCGGACCGCAACCTGGTCGTAGACGTTGGCGGCGGAAACGGACACATCTCAAGCTTTCTCGCCGAGCAATTCCCCGATCTCTCTTTTGAAGTCCAGGACATTTCTACGACCCTACTCACTCAGGGCAAGGAAGCCCTAACGCCAGAGTTGCAACAACGGATCAAATTCAACCAACGCGACATGCTCCAAGAGCAACCCATCGAAGCCGCCGATCATGTCCTCGCGTACGTTTTGCGAAACGTCCTCTGGAACTGGTCCGACGAAGACTGCGTCAAGCTGTTGCAAACCTTTATCCCCGTCATGGAAAAATCGCAACAGACCACCGTCCTCGTCAATGACGGCATCTCCCCTGCCCGAGGAACCTTTGAGCCGCACATTGAAAAAGCATATCGCCGGCGCGATGTCACCGTGATGACAATGCACAATACCAAGCAGCGAACCGAGGAGGAGTGGAGGGCGGTGTTCCGCAAGGCGAGCCCGCACTTTCAGGTCGGTTCTTGACGAAGACTTTTCTCCTGCCCCTTTTTAACCAGCAAGTTCTTGCTAATCGAATCACCCAGGTCGATGTCAAAACGGCGTTTACTTCGCACAGCTATAGGGGTCTTTGGGAGGTGCGCTGGGTGCCTGCCAACTAGGGTCTACTCGGTTGGCATCTCAGCGTTCACGGAAGTGTAGGAGCAAAGCAGGCGATCGTTAGAGATTACCGTGTATTCTAGTTTCGCTGGTTTGAAAAAGCAAGACAACTGTAGATTAGTACAAACGCCCGTTACTCGCTCCCTTGCTTCTCCCTCGCTTCCCGTCTACCTTACCTATTCCAAATCACCTGTGTACCTTGTGCACTTTTTTTCTACAAAGGCCCAACATCTTCTCTCGCGTGACCCACACATCATGCACTCCATTCCATCGCAGCAATTATTCCTTCTATAAGAAAAACCATCGATTCCCCGACCCTCGCCAACTTACGCCGCCAGATTCGTTTGAGAAAACAGTGATTTAATTTATCAACTGATTCATTCCTTCAAGCTACCATACATACATACATACACACATAGTCTCTGCCCCTGCGACGATCAACACCCATCGCAGCATCTCCTCTCTCTCTCTCACCCGCATCGACCGATCGATCGACTGACTCTGAAGACTGCTAATTTTTTTTCTCTTTAATATTCAACGCTCGCTTCTATCGTGTCGATTCTCTGTTGTGATATCGAAAATGAACTACCATACATGATTCATCCCTTGAAACCAGCTCCGTCAAAAATCCCGAGGTTTCACAGTTTCCCGCGTTGATTTTCATTGTGCCTCGTTGTTTTTTGTTTTAGAAAATACGAAGGGGGATTAAGTAAGGGATTTTTTAAATGTGGTTTTTTGAAAGCTTGTGGAAGAGCGTCGATAGGAACGGAGTCGCGGTTTTGGGCTGGGAGGAGTCGCGTTGTTATGTATGTACTGTAGGTCGCTTAGGGCAGGAGGCAGGAGGGAGGTAGGAATTGGCGGCAATCTACTCTTGGGATTTCTGTTAAACGCTTTTGGTCTTGCTGGCCACTTACTTGTACTTATTTCAAAAAAACTTCATGTAAACATACCTTTAGGGGAAGGTCACGTCGCAGTACATAGATCCATCACACATCTCTCCCCAAAACACCATTCGAGCTTTTGCTTTCCGTTCGAACTTTCCACCCCTTCCCATTACCCCCATCTTTTTGGCCCCACACCCACTTCTCGCTTTTTGGAAACCCGATCATCTCGAAAAAAACGCATTGCGGGAGATTCAAAAAAGACCTTTCGCTGACCCCGATTTGACTTGCCACGCAAATTAAGCGCATGATCTTGGGTTGGCGGGAATTGAGGGGGAAAAGTGCTCGCGATATATGTAGTGCCCCATATATGTCTTTTGCGATAGGCACTACGTACTGTGGCCATTCTGGGGTAGGTGCAAAGGCGAAAATTGAAACCAAGTACGCATAAAAGGGATATGCACACCCCACGCCCCCGAATACCGGGCTTTCGATTCAGGCATCGTTGAAATCTATATATGTTCTTGTCGTACATGAGCGATTCAGTGTTCCGGCAGCTCTTTTGAAATCCTGTATTGCCATCATGAATACCCGATATACCGTATCCTATAACGATGACTGTCAGAGGTCGACAAGCTGACGAACATTAGCTCACGACCTTCCATTCTGTGCGCCAATTGAGTACCTTGGTCTCCAAGGAGGAAAATCAGGCGGCCCCTGTATGACGCTTCGGGGAACGTTGAAATCGTTGATCTCAGCATGAGATAAGATGACAATTGAGTTTGCAGGCATTGCCGATACTCTCTCTTTCACTCAATATTTCCAAAGGATTATTCAAACCAGTACAAAGAACACTGCATTGGCCGTCAGAAGTTATGTACTTACTCAATGCAAACCACATTGATGATTTCAAAAAGTGATGAGGAATTTCAAGTAACATAAGTAGATCATCAAGAAATGCTCAACTTCCAAGAATCGAAACAGAGAAAATTTCTTCATCAACGGAACGAGATCAGCTGTTCGATCGTGGATTTAGGCGCTGCTGAATACTATCTTTGATCAAGACGGTCAGGTTAACAGCAAAGCCTTGCTTCTTGAAGGCTTTCTCCAATGAGATGATGCGGAAGATGACCCCGGCTCGCCGGTTTATGAACTGCCGATCCCCATGCTTCGACGGAGTACTTATTATAGAAATATTTCAAACGAGGTGGAGATGCGGTGTATGATAAGATGAGAATCTTCGAGGAATGAATAATTGCTTGAAAGTCGTTTGTTATAGGGTTTGTGGTATGATATGAGGATCTCCGTTAGCGATGGTTGAAACGAATGGTTTTTTGTACATGTGAAGAAGGATTTTCCCTCTGGAATGAGCGAGAGAAAACGTTCCCCATCCTCCTTTTCAGCCATGCAATCTTAGTATGTCAGTCTACTTTCTGTCCTCGAGTATGACCTTTTGAGCTTCAAAAATTTCCCTGCGCTCTTTTCTCTATTTCCAAGCATAGACGGCTATGCGAGTGAGTGGCTTGCTTGTTGCGATCTATAGTAAGGGGTTCCCAAGAGTGGGAGAGCTTCTCGATGGTTTTTTATATCTCGTTAGCTTAATTTGATGGTCTGCGAAACTTGTTTCTCATTTTCCGGGTTTTGCTGGTGTGACAGTCGTTTTGGAAGCATGGCGTGTCCTTGTTCTCTGTCCTTCTTCCCTTCGTCCCCTGCGAATTCTCATGGGTATCCCCCTTCGCGGCCCCTTTCCTGTGCCCCCCTCCCGACCCCCTTTACTATTTCCCCCCGGGCCTACGGACAATGAACATTGAACTAGAGAGATCGGTTTAGTATGAGGAGGTGGGTAGGTTTGGAATGGAGGTGGGGAAGAAAGTGGGGATGGGTGAGAGGGTGAGAGGGTGAAGGAGAGGGGGGTGGGAGATGGGGAAGCCAATGTCAGTGGTCATGAGATTCGATTCTTCTATAACCTGTTGTAAAGTCGGTCCACAAACAACGCTCAATAGGGATTCACCTCAAAATTCCCAGCATGGAATGTTCCTACCCCTCATGCCATCCCTATTCCCAGCCTCGTACATCTCAGCAAAAGCGCACGAGGAAACCATCTACCTACTATGAGCAGGCACCTCAAAAACATTAGGCTTGGTTCTCGCATCAACCTCATAAAGCTCCCCTCCAAAATTGGTTCGGACGGGTGCCGGTTTCATCTCGTACTGTTGCTGTATCAAAGCTGAACGGTCATCAGTCGGTGTCGAACTCATTTCGTTTGAATGGCCAACCCACCTTTGACTTCTTCTCTCCGTAGTCGCCTTTCCCGAAGGAACAATACGAGAGTCGCGGCTAGACCTAAAGCGAGAGGAATCCCGATGCCAGCACCTATGGCTGCTTCTGCGCTGGCGGGCGAAGGACATGTATTATGACTCGTGCTGCTGTTTGTGGAATTTGGGGAATCTGAGCTGCCGCACCCCGTGGTCGAATTCGATTGCGAGGAGTTTGAGCTTAGGGTCTCGTTCCGAAGGTCATTGATGAACCCCCTGGGTATGTTGAACGTTTTCGGGCCCGCGCATTGAGCAGTATTCGAGCCTGTGCAGTAAAAGAACTGAGGTAAAGAAGTGTTTGCGCAAGGTAGAACATTCGACCATCCATCCGGCGCTGATGAGATATATCAGCTTACAGGGAACTAGTTTTAATCCTCCAACCTCACCGTCGGCGTGCCCCAAGGAATCAAAGCCGGTGCAGATATCTGTGCACGATCCGGGGCTCCATGATGAGTCGGTGCAACTCTGCTGCAGTCAGCTTCGACTGGTTGAACCACGTAGAAAGGTCTCGACGAACACCTCGAGAGAGACGATTAACGGCTGTTACATAGCAAAGACCGTTGGACAGGCAATCGTCGTTGGGGTTGCAACACATACTGTGAGCCGCGTGGGGCTGACACGCGGTGTCCGGTACTGAGAGTTGACCCCCAGGATAATAGCAATTCCTTTGGGATAATACAACAGGCAATAGCGCACACAAGGCTACAGCGAATTGGCATAGCTTCGACATATCGAAGCGATGAGTAGCTGTGGGTTGGTGAATCCGTGATTTGAATGATGGGAGCCGTGTGCTGCTAAAAGTCTCGAGGCACTGGACGAAGGGACAGCCTCTTGAAGTATCCCTTCAGCGGGTGATGAAGCAGCCACCAGGATGTTCGGGCACCATAGCTACTGAATTAATGCTTGATACCTATATAAGCCACGAACCATGATGAAGCTCAACCAGATGTTTCACATCCATACCTTCATAGGAAGGTGGCCGATTATCCCGGTGGCACACGGACTGCCAGCTGAAGGGATACCTTGGCTGATGAAGTTTTGGCACGTCTAGGCGTCTCTTCAGCCTGGATAGCATGAAGATCCTTCAGCGTTTACGGAAGACGACGCCAACCATTTTCATGCAGTTGGAACTGGGATGTGAAGGGGCTCAGGGACTCTGTAAGATCATTAAGATTGTTACTGGTTTTGCTTTTGGATGATGATAGATGGACCCCACTTCGCTCTTAGAGGCAGTACGCCACGTGCTGACTCGGAGATTTGATCTTGAGACGGTCGCACAGGTAGGAGCGTGATGGAGCTACCTTACTTAGTTGTGTGACCTGACTGACCGTTGGGTTGGGTGTAACCCAACCAATCCTCCCCAATCCACACCAATAACAACTCTGTAATCGCATTCTTACTGCATTGATCCAGAACGTGCAGCTGTATAGGAACTATCATCAGCTCTTCTAGGACCGAAAGCTAAACGTAGAATATCGTTTCTCTATTGAATCAGCCTGTCTGACCATCCCAACGTTCTGTGTAACCCCTTCCTCCCTTCGTAATTCCTACTTTCTAGAGTAGTTCAATCAATATATACACATGCACATACTCCTTCTGACCCTCATAAACTGACAGTACGAGGCTGATCCTGGCGTTACAGAATGCCCATCGGCGTCGACGTTTAGCTTCCTATTGGCGAGAAATTAATTGCGCACACCTTCGCCGTATCTGAGCAACCCTGCACATGTTCTTAGTTGAAAAGCAGTTGCGGACGGGGCAAAGAAGGCAGCGACAGTCCCCATGATCTGGCTCGATGAGGACACTTCATGATCGGAAAAAGGAGCATGTCGGAAGGCTATATAATTTGGTAGAAACTAGCAGCCTAAGAGTTGACCGAAGCACCCGAATCTACAAGGCTGCGTTCTTTGCGCCGTAGCTCAAAGCACAGCAGGTTCTGGCGAGAGAGCTGTCCGCCGATCTTGATCCAGGATCCGGGTATGGCCATTTCTTACTGCAACCATCACCATCTCATCGAAACCTCTCCATCCCACCACAAAAGCTAATTCCAGTCGGTCGGGGGCATTGTGGTCGAGGAAAGATCATACGGGGGTGGCTTTCGGAAACCGTGCCCCTCGAGCAACCAGACGTTCTTGTGATTTGGTTCCCTGTTTTCCGTGCATATGTTGATTTGCCTTGATAAATTCTCCGCAGGCAAACGTGCATATCTCAAACAAAGTCAGTCCCCGAATCTGGTCCTATCAGATGCCAGCTTTTCAAATACCGAAGTGATAGATTACGAAGATAGGCCGTATAGAAGACGGTTTGATAACGCCACCAATATCACCCCTTGACAAGTCACATAAGCAAGGTTGCCATCGCAAGTCCGCTGATCTAGCCTGCCTAGCGGCAGGTGAACGCCGGCAATCAACGATTACCTTGTGCTCAGATCACGCTCTAACTCTGCGTTGAAGCCTCTCCGGCTCAAACCCTTCATTAGCAACATTGACGAGTCACCGCGTAGTGGTTAATGAGGTCAGTTTAAGGTAGGAGCTATATAAGCTGCGAAGAGATAGGTAGACACGTAGAAGTGATATTTAACGAGGCGGCCTCCGAGCCGCTTCCGCGGATTGTGTCACTAGCGCAGTCCGTAATGAATGCCTCAATCATATTCGAGTTTTCTATATAATACGTATCACGAGCTTTATCCCTGTTCTTGTTCCAACTTTGGTCATTGGAGTCGAGAAGTGAGGCGGGATGAGGAACCATGGCAGTTAGGCTGCACATGCTGTGAGTGTGAAATGGCAGGTCTGACCGTTGCACTACGTCGACCACTTTCCACCTAGAGTATTTACCACACAATCAAAGCCACTCAACTCCGTGGATCGGGTATTCGTAGTCCTCAGCGTGTGATCTTTTACTATCAGGTAGAGTCTTTTAATTTTGTTAGTAGACTTTTGGCAGCAAGGGAAGGGAGTAGAAAACTAAACTTAAGGTGTTATTGTCTCCACTGCTTCCTGTCCTGTCCTGCTCCACTGTACTCACAGCAAGAAAAAGCGCTAGCGTAGCTGATCTCTTTCAGAATATCTTCCGAAAGCTCCGAATGCGATCTACGATCTCTTCTTCGGGATTGCGCTGCGCCAATGAATAAGTCACCGGCCAAAGGCTTGAACAGGAGTAAGTCCTTTCCCGGAAACTCTGTAGAATATTGCCAACGTTTCATCCACTCATTAGTTCAGCCTCATGCTGACAAGGCTCAGCATACTGTCATTTGCCTGTATCGTAGAACCTGGTAAGTAACACAATAATGTGTTGCCTTCAGCGTGTAGTTGCTCACATGTGAGTCTTCCTTCCACATCGTTTTTAATACCTTGCCGCACTCCCTGCGACCGAGGCGAAGAGCAAAAGCTCACGAGCCATTCCACCCAAAAGAACGATTGGGGGAGCCAAACACGAACAATGATCCCACGCCATGCATACGATGTGCACCCGTCGATTCCGTCGAAGCTTGCCGCCGCCACGCAACGTTTCCATCAGGCTTCGGGCGTTTCCTGAGACAAAATGCGAACACGTGCGAGATCGCATTGGGGCACCTCCAAAAATATTGCTTTCTATTCGTCCAAGACTATACCCGGTTTCTAGATCGGATTTCGAGGGATACATATTACTTCTGCAAAGTGACTTCATCCAGTGTTTGGGAATGAAAGAACCAAAGCCTGAGGGTGTACAGCACTACCACACACTCTTGTTCTGTACTTATAGCTGGATGACGCAACAGCTGGGATACACGAGATTGCCTCAGGACCTCAGACAAGTAAATTCAACTGAGCCCCTTTGGGTTAGCTGCCTTGCTTACCTACATAAGTTGCATTTAGTTGGCCAGGGCCAAGTTGGTGTGACAAAGTGAGGCTTTAGAGGGATAGCACACCAACGAGAGCATTTTGGGAACTTCTCGATCGCGAAACAGAAACAACTGTGTGTAAAATTTGCTGAATCACTGTGTACGGGAAGGACATAGTTATATGAAAAAACAATCATTGCTTTAGATTCGTGGATTCAAAATAATGCTTCATCAGAGATTCCGAAGACATCTATATCTTGGTATAGTGTTCCCACCCGGTTTTAGGAGAGTGGAACACAGCTTGCTATTAACCTCAAGCCTCAAGGCACAACCTCATGCGTCTCATGCGTCTGCGCGCCTTCGACCTCACCAAGCCACTTGACTTTATTCCTGCAGAAGAATTCCACATTCGGACTTAAATCAGGCGCATCGTCTAGAGTTCCACTCATCACAACGGTCACGTCCCGGATATTTGTACTCGTGATGAAAAGAGGTGAGCCGCATTTACCACAAAAGGACCGGGTCGTCTCCGCATTGTCTTTGTAGGCGCGCAATGTACCGGAGTCTTGGACGATGGTGAAACTCTACAGGTAGTTTCAGTGATTTATTGTAAGCGCAATCTCATGCTCTTCAGTGCTGGCAAAGGACACACAGCTTACGTCTTTGCCAAACCACCAATTCGCCATGAAAGATGACCCGGATGCTTTGGAACAATTTTCGCAGTGGCAGAGTGCACGTCTGGTCGGATCGCCGGTAACTTCATATTGGATTGCTCGACAAAGACAAGACCCTTTGAGAGGGCTTTTCGCTGCAACTGTAGTGTCTTGAGAGGCCATTGTACCCACTCGAGAAACACAAACGTGAGATGTTTGGAGATGATTGTTGTCTGAGTCATACCTAGAGCGGATAAGAAATAGAAAGTACCTTATCGCGCCGGCTACCATCGGCTAAGACTATCCAAAGGCACAACACCATCCACCATCTGATGTCGCTGACCGTGTTGTTGATTCATCCGATCTAGTTGATGAACCGCTGGTGCTCAATCTGTTCGTCAGGAGGAACGCCTCGATGGAAGCGCCGGTTACATCGTCAACTAAATTACTGTTCATTGGATCGTTCAGAGATTCCACTTACCTCTTACTCCCATAATGTACCACTGTAGCCTGACCGAGAGTCTACAAGCAAGTGGCTTTGGTGAAACAGATAGTCTTCAACTGCTCCATGAAGAGGCTCCAGAGATACTTTGAATGTTCAAGACCACGACGTAGACAGCTTGAAATTGTTTCCTCCGTATTTTGGAGGCACTCGAGCTATCACCTTCCCAGCCCAACTTCGACTTCAACATTTACGTCACCATAGTATCTCAAAAACCTACCCCATACCGAAGTACAATCTTTTTCCCCAACAGCAACCGGCGATAGCACTCTCCCAATACCATCCACAAATCCAATCAGACAATCACCTCGGTCCCTCATCTCAGGAGCGGCGCTCATGTACCCAGGATCGATTCTATCTTTACCAGCAGTCCTATGGGGCTGACCGGTTGAATGGTGCGACCGGTTGGTAGGTGAACTCTTCTAATTGAAAACGCAAATTATGGCTTATGGGATCGGATGATTGACATCCGCTGACGGTACGCTCTCCCCGACATAGCTACTGTCAATACCAAGTCTCTGGAGCCAAAACGCCAACACCGGTCGGAAAAGCTGCGCAGGATATGAAACCTCGACGTTACACGATCAAGGAAGTAGGTAATTATCAGCCTGGAGGAAATCAGCGTGTCAACGCTGGCGTGAACAGTCGGATAACTCTGCTAAGCTTGGAGTGGACTTGGCTATGTGCTTTCCGCACAAGCTTTTGATTACGTCCCGGTCATGTTTGCCTATATCAGTGTAACATTCAAAAGATACTGTTGCCACGACGACGTGAAAAAGTCTTTGCTAGAGAAGATTTGCAAAGGCTGCTGCTCATACTTACGACACATCAAAAGTTTTAGATAGAAAGGCTACAAGCTATCAAATGCGCTGAATTTCGTGATGACCATCACATATAAAAATGATTCGACGCCTATCGCTTGATAGAACTCTGAATAGACCTCCTTACACCCTCTCTTCTCTACAAGTCCCGTCCTTTCATCGCCGAGACCCACCCACTCCCTCCAATCTCTTCCCTAATACCTGCCCCACCCAACCTTTCACATTATACCTCGAACCCAATCTCCTAAATCTCATTCCCTCATAGACCCTTACCAAAGCCCCGTTCGCCACGTCGCCATCAAAACAATCTACTCTCAATAGCCCAACACCACTCTCCCTCGCTTCTTGCTCACACTTTTCCACCAATGTCTTCCCAACGCCTTTAGCCCTGGGATCGCTCCGGGATGCTATGAGAAACCAAAGATATAGCTCTGGCTCCTCAGCCGCCGGAATGAACTCCGAATGCGATCGCTCCGAAGAGTAAGCCACGAGGCCCAAGATCTTGTTGTCTGAATGGCTGGTGGCGACGAGGAATTCACATTGCTGTATGGTTCAATATACAAAATTCTCAGCTGAACGAGCTAAGCATATATGATCGAAACCTGCCCTTTGAGACCGATTCACAGATATGACTAAGCCCGCAATTCCCCGGAAAGTATAATCGAATTGCACCAACCTCAATAATCCTCTTCATTTTCGCGATAGTTTTCTCATCATCTTGCAGAGGCTCGGAGCCCCACTGAGCGGAAAGCCCCTTTGAAGTAAGCCAGGCAATAGACTCGTCGAAAAGGGAGAGGCAGGTTGAGAGGAGGATTGGGGATGTGGAAGGGAGAGCGGAGATGGTGTAGGGTGGCGTGGATGCCGAGATGGGATTCATCACGTATCTCGGCTTTGGGCTGAGGTCGGAATGGGTGGGGTAGGTGATAGTAACAGAGGTACCTTAGAGCAGGTACAGGGTTGTACCCTTATCTGACGTATTGGGACTAGCCCAAGGGGCTGTTTAGAAACAACCTAAACTCGCGTAAATTTTAACGCCTGCCATCACATCGTTGCACAAGCACCAACAGTCTCGACGATGCGGCTGAGTATCAGAGCGCCTCTGAATATCAGATTCAAACTTCTCTGCTGCCGAGACTTTGCGTGTTGATTGCTGCTCAAACACAGGCAAGAAGCTTCGAGAATGCATTCCTACTCGTTCTAGTCATATATGTCATGTTCTGCAACGCTCGATCTCTCTTGCTGAATTGTTACATCCTGAAAGGGATCTGCAGACTTCAATACATACCGCGCAGTTGCTTCACGTGTACAGGCACATTCAGGTTCAGTGTCCGGCTGTTGCACAGCCGTCGAGCGCGGAAGTGGCAGCAGTCATATGTCGCTATCAATGATGCCGTCGGAGATAGCGACAAATATTTTTTGCCAGCTCCCATGCTTTGCTGATGTATTTGCCCTCTCCACAGTATGCCATCGACTCAGGCGTCTTTGGTTGAAGAACGTGACTCCCATCTACAACGAGATGGCGCCGAGAAACATCCCCTGCGAAGGTGCGGCGCGTCGCTTCCTTGTCGATCAAGACGGACCGGACTTGGAGTCTCCCATTTCTGCCAAAGATGTCGTCCGTATGCTTCGGAATGCGGACGTGGTCGAGAACGCCATTCTTCAATTCGAACGAGAAATCGTGAGTCGGGTGAGAAGTAAGTGGAGATTGCTTCACATTTGGTCCGTTGAACGGGCAGAGTTGACATTTAAATGCAATAGTGATGGGCTGCACAGCCAGAGAATATTATGGTATGCCCAACCGTCCTCCGACGTTGACTCGCACCGAGCGCCCACGCTTCATCCGTACCTACTACTCAATCTGGGGTCTGATGAGACTTGATGCTTCGGAATGGGAGTCCAGACTCCAAGCAATGACATCTCAAGAGCTGTACTATTCCTGGGAGATGTCAAGATTAACGCAAAGCATTGGAAGGGAAGAAGATGTTCCCCTGCGGAATGATCCAGACGCGCCTCCTGACTCCTTTCAAGCCATCAATTTCGGCGTGTCTGATAAGCGTGATGCTCTTCAGTACAAAATACGGGACCAGATCTATTGCATCTCGCAGCACTTCTACCAACAAGACGCTTACGATCCCTTGAGTTGTGCGAAGGATGAAGGTTTTTACTGGTGGGTCGTCATGTGGGATCACTGGCAGCTATCTCTCAAGGATATAGTATGCCATGAATCTAGAAGCTTGATTCGATTGAGTCCAGCAGTCATAAAGCAACATCTATGGAATGATGGCCTGTTTGAATGAGTATAACGCCGCGAGATTCGGTCGGAAGTCCCACTGGAGATTGGATCGTAAGAATTCGTGATTGGTTTCGTTTAAGAATGTAGGGAATGATGACATGGATGAATGAGTATGATAGATACCACGAGGTGTGATGATACTATTGCGCTGAAGTTGGGATGGCAAGGGATCGTGATTGGCTCCGGATGGGAAAATAGGGGAAGCATAGATTGCGAAAAGCCATTAAGCTTGGACGACGCTGATGCAGTCTGAGAGCTCTCGGACAAGCGGAACACGATGGACCTCTCTTCCTACTGGTCACCAAGTCTTCAATCTAGCTTATGCCATCTCAGTACAGACGATCCAAATATTGAAACCAACACTTTGCCTCCTCGAATGCAAAGAGCGGTGGCACTAGATATATGAACAAATAGGAGTGGAGGGCAGCGGAGAGACCGGTAAATAGCCAATGACATTTTCAACTCCAATTTGCTCTAGAAACACTTACTCCGCCACTTGCTACCTATGCACAAGTAAAGACTCACGACATGCCGTACTAGGACTTGCAGAGTACAATACCGTCACAAGAGCCCCTCTCGCCTATCTCGCGATGATGCAAGAACATCCCCTTTCTCGAAACACAGCCGCCGTTCCCTCTTCATCATAGCTACGCTGTTCCAGATCTCGTGTCCTAGACAGAAAAGATAAGACAGTTATACATCCAGACACCGAATCCAGTAAAGTCCTTCCACTCTTGCGTTGGATGAGAAAATCTCGCGGTGGGCGGTAGGTAGTGGCGTTTCTGATTTCGCTGATAAAGCAAGCAATGATGTGTGTTGTAAGAGCTAAAGATGAAGTAGGATGGAAGTCTTGTAAGAGGGATGATTGATAATCTATGTGGAATGAAGGAGATATTTCGCTGGCGAAGGGATGACAGGGTTTGAGTTGTAGACGAGGTTGAGGAGCGTTGTAAAGCCGAGGCGGAAATTACCGCTTGTGTTTGATGATGGAATATGTTGGGCCATCATCTACAACCTGCAGCAAGGGCTGAGGAATGTGGTATATATTAGCGCAACTATGCAAATTTGATGCGAGAAAAATGATACAAGATCAAAATCTTGACCTGTTAGGCTTAGACGACAGCTTTTGCACTGCAGATATCGAAGTCATTGGGAATGAAAACTTACTGCATAATATAATGCGAAGTTCTCTGCATTCAGCAATGAATCCGCCGCATTGACATTCACAGCTTTCCATCGGCAAGTACACTTCTTTTTTGCCATCCCCAGGCACATGAAATCCCGAAGCCCCGTGCATATGTGCAAGTTCATGCACAAGGGCCGATTGCTGACAAAGTCAGCGTGTCGTCGTTAGGCGTCAGCGCATTCCGTCTTAATCGAGGACAATCAGTGGAATCTGGCTCTTTCTTGTTCTAACATAGGAATATGTATTCAGAAGTTGTAGATGGCGTCTATTCATCGACTGGGCTCACACTACGTATTGAGCCAACTGTCGAGTGCTGCACTTTTACCTGCATTGACGCAGACGAATGTGGGGGACTTTGGGATTTTGAAGTCGATGCTGCGGCCAGTACCTGGCGAGACATAAATAGGAGCGCCATTTGCTATATTCTGGAACAGTCTAGTCACATTGACTATGTTGTTGCTTTTGAACAAGGCCGAAAATCCATATGGAGAGGAAATGCCAAGTGCAGCGTCTGCGATCACTTTTTGGATGTTTTCCCAGATGTGAGGTAAGTATGCTTGGATTTTCTCGGCTTGATTGTCTCGGTCGCAGAATTCGATCTGGTAATTGTCACTGCTAACGTGTTCAGCACTCTGAGCGAGTGTTGTTGTTATGAAGGCTGTGAGTTGTCAGTATGGACGCGGACAGAGGGTTTTGGAGCACTCCTAATGCCGAAGAGCGGATGAGACAGTTTTCTGCATGAAGCGTGAGTGAAAGAGCATGAGAGATCTGATACTGCGATATTCTGCACTTATCAATGATGCAAGACGTTGAATGCGACTTCCCACTCCCCTGAACTTCACAAATGAATGCCGAAAACGGGATGTTGATGTTCAAGAAGATTCTCGGATCAGGAAATCCGTTGGAATCTGCAGACTCTTTCATCTCGCAGCTTCCGAGCAGTCCTTATTGAGGTAGAATATTTCTATTGTAGTCGGCTAATAGCTTTGCCGGAAATAGAACTGCATTCTTGACATCACCAGTCGCAATGTCTATACTGAGAGCGTCATTATCCTCGCGAACGTGCAGTAGTCCTAGCTAATCACTCAAATCAGGTGTCATCTGCATAACTGAACTAGAGCTATTGATGGCCGATTTGGCGTTCGTCTTAGGAGGCTCATCTACAAATTCTCGCAGTTCTATGTTACATTAGCAACGTGGCCTAGTAAGAGCTTCCTATGCGTACCTACCTATGACTTTCTGAGATGGCGCTAAGCCTCCAGTACCGCTATAATTCTCAGAGACGTCCACGATAACACCACCGAACTCTGGATCTAGGATTGTGTAGTTCTGTCCATGTTGGTAAGCGCTGTCGCCGTTCGATGGTGCCTATGGGACAACATCAGAACACGTCTCGTTCTTGACAGACCACGATAGGTAAACATGATTACTGCTTGTGCTTTTGCAATGGGTTTCTTTTGGTATAAGGATTTTCCTCCCTGGATCAGTAACAGTAGGTGTAAATGTGAAATTATACGCTGAGCTCTCCGAGGATTGCCCGTCACGGCCGTGCGGGACTTTCACTTGATTAGTGTACGGCCATGAGACAACTCAAACTATCAGTTCTTACGTTCACATTCTGTATCGAAGTGAATTTCGAATTGCCGGAAGAGGAGTCTGAATTGGAAAATTGAGGATTGGATACTTTAGAGCCAGAGGGGTTCGGGTTTTGGATTTTCGCATTCGCTGCAGCTCGTATTTTGGGCCTGTAAGGGGTAGAAGATGGTTCGAAGGTTGTTTTAATTGTCTGCAAAGTCTTGTTTTCGCCACCTGGCAAGAATATACCTTGCCGGACCAGTCTTTCAAACGAAGAATATGTTAAAGGACTCTATATGCAATGAAAGAATGGCTTCTTACTTATTGACAGTTTGCCGTATTTTCCCTCTAATCTCAGGACGTATTTCAATCAATTTCGTCTTAAATAATTTCTTCTTAATAAGCTGGTCATCACGGCTGAGGCCGATTTTGTGGTAATTTTCTATAACCCAAGCTTCTATCTCTCAGGTAGATGCCATGTTCTGTTTGATTGTCGTTCAGATAACAAAGCCTTGATTGTTGCGACCATATGTCGATAATTAGAAATCGAGGTAATAAGTTGACGTTTAGTTTGAACGTGTGGAAACATTGCTACGTCTATGCGGTTTTATGAAACGATACGGAGAGTTGACGAAGGGTTTGTTCTCTTAGAAACTGCATAAGTTTTTTTTGGTAAGAGTAACAAATCGTTTGAAGCTGAAGAGTCACTATCTTAGAGAGATTCGATGTTGACAAAATTTTTATGTTGAGCGCTCGTGTATTCTAGCTTTTCTGTTGCGAGTCACCTGATATCTATGATATCATATTCAAGAAAATCTACCAAGATACGCTTGAAAGCCTTCCAGATGGAAAAAGGATATCTGCATAATATAGGTTCGCTGCTTCAAGACGGTTTAGGAACTCGATAGGGTTCGGCCAGTCCCGCTCCGGATCCGATTTCCTGCCGGGTCTAATTGAAAGCTAAAGTGAACGGCCTAAAACCACCTGCTCCTGCTTCATTTGTTTCGTCTTAATTCTGTCAGACGAATGGGTCTTAGACGATTGACATTACTATTTTCGTCATCTATCCTCCTGCTTATTCCCATCTGTGATAACACTGTACATACAGCTATGCTTGAAGTCGATTAATTGCACCTTACAATGCAAACGCCAGCATTCCAACAGCAACTGCCAAGATACTCATGGCGCCCATGATCCAATAGCCACCCTTGATTATCTGGCCTCCTCCCGTAAATCTAGCCGTACAATTACTGCCCGCACTTTCCGGTCCGGTACTCGTAGTACTTTCCGGCGCGCCATCAAAAGCCGACATTATGAGACTTCCGAGGCCAGTCTCCAACGCGGCAGGTGTTAATGGCATTATTGTTGATCCAATCTCTAAGCCAGATGGGCCTAGAGAGATTACCGTCCCTGAGATAGTGATTGCTGAGCCACCGGGGTGCAGCGTAGTGGAGCCAACAACGGCTTCCGTAGGGTTTGCTGTGATTGTTTCGCCTACAACTGTGAATAACGATGACGAAAGTGCTGTAATACCTATTTGGAAGGTTGAAGATCCAATCTGAAGTCCAGATGGACCCATAGACACGACCGTTCCAGATATCGTTAACGGCGGATCTCCTGGGTGAAGGGTAGTGCCAGATCCAACGATAACCTCGCCAGGATATGCCGTTATGACCTGACCGGCCACAGTCCAAAGCGACTGAGGCACTTTTTCAAATAGTGGATAAGTTGTTGAGCCGACACGAAGACCTGAGGGGCCGTACGACATTACGGCACCAGAGATCGTAACCGCTGCTCCTCCAACCGGTAGAGTAACTAAACCAAGGACAGCTTTGGAGGGATCTATGGCCAATACTTCACCACCTATGGTAAAGACAGATGGACGCGCTATAGTTTTAGGCATTGCAGCAACATTTCCATCAATCATCACACCGCCGCCGCCTGAAAGCACAGAAAACGTACTTCCAGCAAAGGTTACGGCTGGGCCGCCTGCGCTGAGTGTGGTCGAGCCGAGTTTGACGGCTCTATTATTACCCGGTACTGCTTCGAGTGGTGGAGCAGTAGCCTCTGAATATGGTACAATGGCATGATCCAAAAACGCGTACGTGCTACTGCCGATGACAAATTGACTGGATCCAACTGACAAAGGAGTGCCAGATACAACATTTCTGTAGCCCGCGCTGAGAATGATGCCGCCGACCTCTATGTTGGAAATGTTGGAAACAGGGAACGGTACTGTTACCCCTGTGGTTAGTAATTTCCGCATTGATCCGGCGCTAGTGGATGGGTATTTACCCTTCGCCCACTTCTTTCCTTCCTTCTTCATCCCGTATGCTCTACCTACTACATAGTTCAGTCAAATATATCTATCCCTTTGCCCGTTAATTGTACGGCCCACCCAGCTAAACCTATAATGGTAGAAGCTTAACCTTTATGAGTACGGAAACTAGTGTTTAAAGCATTGAGCCCGACTCACCGAGCCAGTCAGAAGAAGGCTGTAACCCCTCCTCTACCTTCAACCTTCGTAAAACAATGTTCTGTGCTTACTAACTATCCGAACACCCTTACTAATGGTGGTGATTGTATGCTATATTTAGGGTGGGCCGTACAATTAACGGGCAAAGGGATATGCCTTTCTACCCTCGTGTCCTCGTATTTCAAGACTCTAAACCACCTCTCGGAGCTGCTTGAAGAGACTGGCCGGCATACATTGGAAGTGCCGTGGCTGCCATCAAAGGAGGAAAATCGAAAGTACTGGTGCCAACGACGGCCTGCTTTGATCCAACGGATATCCCTTGCCCTGAAATTACCGTTTGGGACCCCGGGGCTATGGTTATGCCATCTACTGCGACGCCGCCGTTGTTTGGTAGGATAGACATCGGCAGACCCGCGACTGTAGCGAACTTGGAGACGTCATTTGAAGTTGCTACAACATTGCCTGGACTTTCAGGGCCTTGGCTTGGAGCATGTGCTGGATCTGGGGCAACGATTGTAGACTCTGGGTGGCCGGGAACTAGTGCTGGGGCTGGTACAGGAACAGCTAGCTGACCGCCATCAGTTTGAGACTCAGCACTTGTGATCTGCGGATCTGCTGGGACAGGAGCTATGCTTTTTGCCCCACCTAAATTGTTCGAACTGCTTGGTTCGTCGTTCGGATTACCCTGGCTGTTCCATACAGCGTTCTTACCCGACGTTGTAGAAGACCGAGGGGTTTGAGGCCCTGAACTTGCAGTACTTTGCCCGATTGCTGGTGGATCCTGGTTCTGTCCTATACTCTCGAGTGTAGTGGTTTTACCCGAACTCGAAACGGGAGTGGGACTAACAAACGGAAAGGTGGCCACGGTTCCTGGCTCGGCCGAAACCATACTGCTTGGAAGTGATATGGTGGTTGTTGGGTCAAGCGCTGCCACCGGACTGAGTGCTCGGGGCGGGTCGAAAGCACCATAAACATCGTTCCCCCTACATCCGGACCACTGAGGATCCACAGAGGAAAAATCGCCCGGAACGACCAGCGAAGGGTTACCATGTAAATCGGTCCCGTTTGGACCTCCTATGGCGAGAGAGGCCCCATTAACGCAGTCAGCGCGAGTCTCATATACCCAATTCTGTATAGTAGTTGCAAAGTCCTGGGGATTAAGTATGCCTCTCGCACCAACTCCGTGGTAACAATGTCCTGCGAGTTTGTGAGCCTACCCAGTGTCTACGATTGCCAAGAAAGAAGCAGGGTTACCTGTTGTTAGGTAGCCTGGGGGATAGGCCTGGGTGAGAGTGGCGTACGATGCCAATTCCGGCCTACCTCCGTCGCCGACGTTCCCTATACAAGACCTCGAACCGCCTCCTGCAAAAATGGAATGATAGATCACATAGATAGACGGCGATGTACTTTAAAAAACGTTGGTAAGTGTCGAAGGAGCCTACGGAAAACCGAACTCACAAGATGTAGCTATCAGAGCTAAGAGTCGAGGGTGCGAGGACGGTAAGATTAGCTGGTTGAGATTCCCAATAGAGTACCTGACAGCTATCGGCGAATATATAACAGGGTTCTAAAGTCTCACAGCACTCGTTCGGAGCAACGTAAGTAGAATTTGCAACATTGGTCCGATTGAAGGCGGTTGCATGGCTAAGGCAGGATGAGGTAATGTTGTTATTACTGATATGCATTGAAGTAGCACTGCTATATTGTGCTATCCAGAAAGCGTATCAGCGATCCCGTCATTAATCGGAGAAAGGCTCTCTATATGCGTAAGGACAATGTTCATGGCCCCAAGTTTATGTATCTAAATTAATTGCTTTCCCTCAAATGTATAAATGAAGACAATACATACCAACAGCAACATTGAGGTACAATAGGATTGTGGAGCGCAGGACTGAATATCGGAGGACGCGATGAGTACTCATGGTAACTCTTCGCCTCCTACACCTTAGCGCAGGACTACCGAATCTTTGTTGGATATTAATGTCGAAAGGTCAGGGAGTTCTAGGACTTTTATCATTCGACCTTGCTATTCACTGCCACCTCTAGCATGTCTTCAAATTTGATTGCTTCGCTTGTACAACCCGAGCTGCAAGGACTTGCGGCTGAAGAAGATCTTCCACTTAACCTTCCCTATTCGGAGAGAGCCCCGTTGGGCACTGTTATCCACTGAGGAAGCAGCATGGCCTGATCAAGATGCTTGCTACCTTATGATTGGATATCGGTGCCGGCACGAATTCTCCCAGTTGCGCAAGTCAGCTCTAAGAATCTATTTGTGTTTACCAACAGTTTCTCGAATGCCACGAGAAGTAGCGAAGTTATCTATCTGAAATGCGTGTTTAAAGAGATTTTGTTCTGTGTTCTTCTAGGCTGAAGAGCATAAAGAAGTATCTAGCATTGGAGCGAATAATTGATGGTTTCTCTCTCGAATCCTCGTCGTCAAAGCAAGACCAACCATCAATTGGAACAAGAGGAGAATTTTCCAACATCATGATGTCAAAACACAGAACTGTGAGATCAAAATCAGAAAACGCAAGCTGTATCATGCTCGACATTCTCTAGGAGGGATTGCAGTAGTCAGTGTCACGAAAGTAAACAGTGAGTATATATCGCTTCAAGTCGAGGCCTGTTGAAACTACAACAAGCTTAACGCCGTGGGCGGCGATATATGTCTGCCTTGGGTGGGGGGGGGAAGTATATAGAAAGCTCCAGCGTTTGAGACACTCAATTGGACAAAGCAAGTTAAATATCTCATGCAACTCAAGGCTTTTATGATAGCGAAGCCACCTGATGGGATAAAGTAGATTAAACGTTGATGGCGTAAACCTAAGAAGCAAACTTAACTGGACCTTCGAATGCCGTAAAGATTTCGACAAAATACTACCTTAAAGGTAGGTACGTCGCACACAGCATCGATCCGATGTGTGGGCCAATGCAGGGTACGTTACTCTGCGCCGGTTGCATGAGAAATTTCGACCGAGATGCGCTAGAAGCCCTATGAAGGCGGAGATTACCATCTCCCCTATTTCCAACAATTGATATCGCAACCCCTTTGCCCATGATATCTGGTGCACTGCCGTGACAAGGTTCTTCAATCGCAAGGTGTTGAAGCAATAGAAGCTGTAGTAGAAGCAATAGTAGAAGCAGAAGAAGCAATCATTCAATCAGAAACATAATACGGAAGTACCTTAGAATAGTTGCAGTGCCATTACACTGCCACCTGCCCGCTAGCCTAGTTGGGGCTAGCGTCAATCGTGGCACAAAACATACGGTAGATAGTACGAGTAGCCTTCTGTTGTAGAAAAGACACCTTTAGACAATTATCAGATCTACACTTCATCATCGTCGGAATTCACTGAGGAAATTGCAGGTGTGCGACTCCGAGACGTTGAAACATATGAAGAACGCACAAAGATAGAGAAATGAAGAGCGTCGCAACGTTTTATTTCGTCTGCTGTCGGTTGGACGAAAATGGCTGAACGAGGCCAATGGATCGTAGATGTGCGGCCATGCACTGTGCCCCTGAGAGAGCTGGATACGATTCGGGCTTCTGTGTCTGTAGTCTCTGGTAGATAAAACTGTGGCCAGCCCGTTGATGACTTGCCACGTTATCAGCTACAGACGAACGGACCACGAGAACGCATGGCTCCTGTTGGAAAGATTTCGATCTGAAGGACGTCACGGAGTTCAGGTTCCAGGGCGCTAAATCTACAAGAGGCGGAAACTATTCCACCATGTTGCAGCAGCTTCTGCTAGACGATTGCTCTTTGAATCATGAGAACTGAACTATACTCTTAGTCAATACAGGCATGCGAGATGAGTAGAACACGAAAGAGATTCCCCTCAACGCCATTCCTCCTTCGCTTGTTTCAGGCGTATCTCAAAGCCAAGACGAGTGCTACGCTGTTGGGTGTCGCTACTGAGACACTTCTTAGGTCGCATTATGACATGCAGTTTCCGCCAGCAGTATGTATATTCTGCCAGAACATCGCTTCATCATGCTTCCCAGAAGTAATCAAGGCACCCACAAGCTTATCAATGATGTGGGTGGTCGCGACCCCCGACCCCCATAAAGTCCATGCACTATTCGCTGCTTGAGTCAACCATGCTATACTGGATTCGGACTCCCCGAGGTTGTCGTATATCTTGGCAATGTCCTCCATCGTATGCACTGCGTATTCGTCATAATATTGAGGCTCAACCAATTCGAGAGTAGAAGGAGGCTGTCCAATAATAGATAGGCACACTTCTAGAGCTTGCTGCCAGTCGTTTCTATCCATCAGAACGTGCTCCAGCTCTCGTGCGGCCATACGCGCCAATATTGACTGGGCGCCAAACAAGCTGATACTGCTTGATAGCAATCTTCGCGCCATGGCACCCGCTCTTTCATACTCCTTGCTGCGCCTGAGCAGTCGGACAAGGGCAATTTGTGCTCTGAACGTCAATGTATAGGACGTGCCTTGTATTGATATAAGAAGATCGATCATGAATGAGAGAGCCCTTTCGGACACTTCTTGAGACCCGCGATCCTTCTGTAATTCATAGCAAAGAACCGTAACAGGATGTGTACTTCCGAAGCTTTGTCCTGCCAAATTGATGAATTCACGAAGCAACGATAGGCGGAGACGAGAGCATAGGGCCGTATTGGCTGGAGACAAGGTGGAGAAGAGTTCCTGAACAAAGGCTAAAGGGTTTTCCGTGAAAGCGCCAGATGACAGGTCTCCAGCATTACGAAGCACGGGGAATGCTCTTTCGAAGCAAGATATCTTTAGAAGATAGATGCCGTACTTTAACTCGTTCCAGAACTGTGCCTGTGGTCCAATAACGATCTGCGATACCTGGTCTGGTTTTCCGTGTTGGCTATCATGGTCGAAACTCCTACGAGCGCAGGATGAATAGACATTCCGCAAGATAGTCTCCAAATTCAGGGATTCGGAATTAACATGAGCGGGCATACGGTCCAACGGAAAACAGGACTTGTAAGCCCGCTCACTGGCCACTAGAGCATGCGCTGTTTGATAATTGCCAGTGCCTGTTGCTAGCTGCTCACCTTCGCTTAGGGAGCGATGTCCATCCGATTGCGGTATTCCAGTATATCCGGCACTTGAAGAATCACTAGTCACTGAATTTTTACAAGTAGTAAGCTCAGCACTTTCTACCCTGTAGTAAAAGTCCCTACCTGTACTGCTGCTGCAAAACCCGTCCGAGTCGCCAGCCTTCGACATTGTTACTCTCATTTCACCAAGCGAGATGCTCATTCGATGCATTTCATTCAGATGTCTCAAAACCTTTCGAAGGTCGTCGCTATTGATGTCCAGATCAGGCGGTGGAGATTGTGTCTGGGCAGCGTGTACAACACGGCCGAGTATCTCGTCCTTCTTCGATCTCTTCAAGTATTTGTGCAATCCCCACTTTTTGAATTGCTCTTCATACATACGCTCGCTAAACAAGACGGTCAGTACAGAGAAGATTGAGGTACGCCTGATATATAATATAGCAATTTTCTTTATCCTCGATCGAGCTATATTCTCCCGCAGCATCACGATTCAAAGGCTAGAACTCACCTAGCCGAAAATTTATGATGGACCTGCATATAATGTTGAACCTTCTTGAGCGTCATATGAGACCACAGCTCCGTGATTATACCGCGGTAATGATCCCAGTCGCCTGGAGATGGATGTGCATTACTCACCATTGTCGAATATTTTGATTCTGAGCTCTATATCATCAAAAAAAAAAGGACGCGCTTAAGAGCTTTCTAGGAAAGGTCAGCATCCTTATAAAGCGTTGTTTAAACATTTGTCAGAGATATGATAGCCTCGTGGTTTAAAAAAATCCTTACAGTTTTCGATCTAGAGTGATGGTTGGTGATAACGCCCGATAAAACAATAGCCTCGTGGTTTCGACGGAAACCTATCAAAGCTATGGATATTCAAAGGTGATTGATAAATAAGTAAATTAAGCATCGGCGCTACTGCAAAAGCCTGATACGTACGTGATCGCCCTGTTTGCCGATGTGACAGCCTCGTGGTTTAATGAAAAATCCTTACAGCTTTCGATTTACAGTGGTGGTTGGGATTTGCAGAGCTTCTGTAATATTGTCATACTTGGTAACGCCCGATAAAACAATAGCCTCGTGGTTTTAAAAAAAATCCTTACAGTTTTCGATCTAGAGTGATGGTTGGGATTTGCAGAGCTTCTGCAATATTGTCTTACTTGATAACGCCCGACAAAAACAATAGCCTCGTGGTTTCGGCGGAAACCTATCAAAGCTATGAATTTTTGAGGGTAATTGATATATAAATAAGTTAGGCATCTGCGCTACTGCAAAAGCCTAACACGTACGTGGTCGCCCTGTTTGACGATGTGGTAGCCTCGTGGTTTTGGAAAAGGGTCAGATTAGTCCATGGAGCCCCTCCGAGGGCCCTTAGTCAAGCAAGGCATATAGGAGTAATCCTTACACTGTCTAGAGACCTGTTCTTGAGGTACTATACTTTCCTAAACGGCACAGTGGTTCTGAAAAACACAATACATAGCACGGCGTTGCGCCTCTCGGCACTGGTTTCGCGATCTAGGCCCTCTTATCCTCTCTGAGGCAATTACCCTGTTGCCAGTAGTGCAGAGTGATACGGGTATAAGAATGTCTTTGCTTCTCTTGTAACTCAAACCACTGGTCCATGTAGTTCACAAGGTTAGCTCCTTAATTTGATCTGTTATTAATACTATAAAAACCATGGATCACCTACCGCCACCAATCGACCACGGAGGACATGACAGGGTCCACTTCTATGCACCCCTCGCCAAGCACGACCCGTATCATCCTCAAGACTTTTTCACCCTTCCAAGTGAATACGGATATGATGACTTCCAAGACTTGCTTGAGTACGGACTCAAGTCAACGATGAAAGAGAGGGATGCCAACGAATTCTTGCAGTCATGGCTTTGGTTTGCTCTCCTCGCTCAAGTACTCGATACCGATATTTGCCCGGCAGATTTTCATCGAAACGATGATACACTAAGCACTAAGGGACTCATTACCTCGATCTCCAATTGGACCATCCGAGAAAAGGCAGCCGCTGGAGACGCAGAGAGATACCGCCATATACAAACCCGCAGTTACGTGAGAGCTTCCATTGCCCTTGACATTGCCCGGCGATTTATTTCCAAGCATTGCTCTCATGAACGCATGGACCGTGACGATCGTTCCCGAATCCAAGATGGGTCTGAGTACCCTGACTCGGGATGTACAGTTGACCAGCACTTAGATACCAAGCTGACCTTGTCGCTCGCAGTTTTAGGCGAGACTCTGCAGCTTGGGCGCCCAGAGATTTCTTCTGGCTTGGATGGCCGTTCACAGTTTTACGATAAACCAAACATCCAGGGAAGAAACTGGGGTTATAGCACATACTGCAGGAAGATGCTGCAAGAGAGTAAATGGTGTCCTTTTGCAATTCGTCGAATGGAGTCCACGTTGATTAGAGTCACCCATGTTTATCTCATGTGCAGAATGAAACCACCGAAGCCAGAAGCTGACCATTCAAAATGTACGATCTGGAGTTGCATTGCGAATAGACCAGTTCACACAGCATTGCATATGGGTGGCTGCAATGGTGTGAACTGCAAAACAGATAAAATTGATGAAGCGCAAATGGTGGAATGGATCAGCCAAGGCAAGACACCTCTTGTTACCTTGACAGATGCAAGAGGAATGGAGCATTCCGCGCACGATTTGAACAAGGAGAAGGTGGTTGCATTTGTTGCGCTAACCCATCGCTGGGAAGATGGTATAGTCGACAGCGGGAAAGACGCCCGGAATAAGAACGATCGCTCTATGCATAGGTGTCAACTCGAAAAGTTCCAAGGGACTTGCAATCGGCTCCTCAAAGACAAGAAGAACTCAGACGGTGTACAAGAGATCTATCTTTGGATCGATGTTCTTTGCCTCCCTCGCGAGGCATCTGTCAGGAGCAGTGCCATCAATCAGATGAAAAACATCTATTCCAAAGCAAGGACAGTCCTAGTCTGGGATAGAAATCTGATACAGACTCGAAAAACTGGTTCCGCCATCGAAATGAACATGAGAATAAGGATTTGCGGCTGGGCGCAGCGGCTGTGGACATTGCAAGAAGTTGTCCTGGCAAATGACCTACATGTTCAGTTTGAAGATGATACTGTTAGTGTCAAAGAATTACAGGAGGCAAGAGATGAAGCAAGGAATGACATCGATCATCCATTTCATCATGTCTGGAAAGCCGGACACCCGTTCAGCTCATCTGTCTGGAAGCTCCGCCAACCCGAAGAAGATTACCGAGTACAGCGAGCATGGGAAGCAGTACAATTTCGCCTAGTCACGGAGCCCGAGGACGAAACCATAGTCCTTGCCAATGTTCTGAAACTCAATGTGAAACAGCTCGAAGAAATTAGTGATCCTCTCGAGGAACCCGATGTGGTTGCCGCGAAGAGAATGGTGGAGTTTCTCGATATGCTTGACAAACAACCGGGTTTAGGTATTCCGTCCGGAATTATTTTTCTACCTCCCCCGAAGCTCAGAGTTAAGGGATATCGATGGGCGCCTGAAACCTGGTTGACCAAACAAGCCCATTCATATCCCCTGATGCGGCCGTTGCGTCGAGCGGGCTCCATGATGAAACAAGGCTTTCTTGTGGAATTTCCAGGGCTCATTCTCCACTGTCCCCGCGCATCGCTTGAAAAGGAGAAGTTCTGGATACCGGTGCATCAGAGTCTGCACAAATGGTACAAGGTGGTGGCAGACAGGGGAGGCAAAGGTCGAGACTTCAAAGACTTTTGGGAGAATCGTGTCTGCAGATACAACGAGCCGTCGATCATCATGTCCACCTTCAATCCCAGGGAAAGATGGGAAATTGGTATATTGGTGCAGACGAAGGGCTTGCTCACAAGAGGGGAGGTGCGTTGGGTACGGCCTTTGTGTAGGGTTTGGGTTCGTCTTGAAACCAACACGAATATCGTTCGAAAACTCGGAAACATGTTCCGGGAGAGGGAGGATGCGATGATGTTCGGAGAGAGATTGACATCACAGAAATGGTGTATTGATGATTAATTGAAACATACGAGACACCCAGTCTGCCTCCAGCTTCCCTTGATATCACTTGTCGTCGGCTTCTTAGTTCTATTTAGATCTTCTAGTTAGCACCATTTTTACAGCTCGCGAGTTATCAACAATTACACTTTTCTCACGTCTCGGCTCGTAGCAGCCGGACATTTACAAAACAGAGGCATCGAAACCAACTTTGTTGCGATGATCTATTATTCCTTTGTTTGTAACCGGCTGGTCCGCGCTGAGCAGGGTTTGATCTATAGGGGATTAGCGTTTTCGATCGGGAAAGAGAGCAGGGCCGCTTTAGAGGGAGCACCGAGGGAGCAGCCGAGAGAAGGTTATTGATGACACTAAGCCCTATCGAGCCCCTGCTAACCTCCTCGGGCTAGCCTACATGGACTTTCCGGCGATACGAGAAGTACCTTACTTCCTGCCTTTGAGCTACCTTACCTTAGACAGTGATGGGTTTTGCTCTCGCTTTTCCAGTTGTAAAAGGAAGCGAGGGAACGCCCTCTGTTCCCAAGAGGTAGCAATAAGGTTCTTCAATTCATTGTTAACTGGAGACATTTAACTACAACGTGACTAGATACCTTAGAGTACCGTACTTTAATAGAATAACAGGAAACACGCGGCCCCGAAACCGTGCCGCTGCTAGCTTATCACTCAGCCTTCGCCCCACATCTGGAGTGCTTTAGGCACCAACATCGCAGCTTCCTCGCATCATGTGAGAACGGTGTATAGATTGACTGAAGCAGGTTTCCTCCTGGAGGACTCGCGGGCATGCGCGGCTTCACGAAGGCGGCAGTATCGCTGTCGTCCATATTGGCTCCGGTGTCAGCATTTGTCATCCCAGAATCCGCGCCGCTGAGCGTTGGCGGCTCGAAATCCAGCGTCGAGTATCGTGAGTTGCTACCTGATTGCCACGATTGCTCAAGTACGCTAACGAAGGTAGGCCCCGCAGAAGCTCTAGTGAAGTTCAAGACAGAACAGACTCAAGCAAGTGATGATGAACAACCGGTAGGATTAAATGCTGATAACCCTACTTGTTTCACCCGCTCAGACCTACTATAGATACTCTACTTCCAAGTCGACGCCACTGACAAGCCCTGCGGTGAAAGTAATGTACGCTTGAACGGCCAGCAACTTATTTCGAACTGGGATGGCACCGACGCCGCGGGCAGCGGGTACTTGAATGGCATCTTCTCCCTTGGAACCCGTGCTTCTTGGAACATCACCTGTCTTTTCGACACCATACCAGCCGATGGAGCCAATTCTCAAGGCAAGGATGTGGCACAGGTCCTTGCATTCCTCGCCCACAGCACATCCGGAGATGTACCGTGGGGGTTCACGGTGTCCTACAAACAGCTCGACGGCCCAGAAATTATTCGCTTGAGCCCGAAGGTCGTTGATCTGGCGCTTGTCAAAGCTGTTCCTGAAGAATGGCGAGCCAGATCTCGGGATATAGATCAGACGAGTACGATCCCAGAAACAAAGGGAGTCGATGATGAGCTTCCGGACTTCACTCTCCACGGGCGGAAAGGCCTACAGGCACATCTACAAGCAGTCGGTCATTTTATGGAAGAGAAGGTGAATGCCGTCAAGTCCAGTCTGAAGGAGATGGTCAGATCATGTCGCGAACACCTTAAAGCAGTTTGTCCCAACAAGGCCAATAGTAAAGATAGATTGAGCAACTTCTTATCAGGAAGTCATGCCATGGAAAACCGTCCAAACACTGTGGCGGCTGACCATCTTCTGGAAGCACCACGCCAGAACGAAACAAGGTCAACTACGACCCTCGAATCCCCCGAGACCACTTTCAGTGGTTTGCCATCTCCATCTTCACCACCATCACCTTCTCCTTCATTCCCAACCATATCCTACAACGACCGGGTGCATAGTCTGAAGATTCTCGGTCTGGTTCTCGTTCTTGGCTCTCTTTTTGCGTGGGTTATTTTACGCCTCCGGGATCCTCGCGTTCGAGCTGATCATGCGGCTCGTCGAGAAGAACGTCATAACAAATTGTTATACCGGCGTGCGGCGTGGAGCCAAAAGTGGAAGCGGTGGTTTTGCAGCGTCAGGCATCATCATGGCCAAGCGATTGGACCGATTGGCAGCTGGGACGAAAAACGGACACGAGTCATACAGCAGGAAGAGATCCTCGAAGCTGTGATGAAAGAGGACATCCGTGCCCTCCGAAACTCTCGTCGCGTTTTCAATAACATCACCGCCGCGGAAGAGGGGAGAGTCCACTTCATATATGATTCAGATAGTTCTGAGGCAAGGAGAAGTAGAGATACTTTACCTGGATATGAGAGCGATGTGACCCAACCACCAGGCTATGAGACTAACGGAGTCAATTGCGGAAGCCCGACCGCTTCTGGTAGGTTTCGATATAATATGGCTGAAAGCGAGGATACTCCAGACAGCAGCGTCGTATCGACCAGTCCGCGAATTAGCCGTGATGGAAGAGACAGCGATTATGAGAAAGACTTTGAGCCGCTAGCTTTGGATGCAAGGCCGATAGTCTTTAATGGCCTTGTAAAGTGAGGTGGAATTCCTGCAAGGTGTGTGGTATAGGAAGGTTAGACGGATTTGGGTTTTAGGAGGTTTTTGTGTCGCACTGGAGGATTTCGTCAAACATCTCTCCTTTCAAGTCCCTTGATTCTGTTTTTAGAATCTAGTACTCTGCTTTCCTAGCTCGAGTGTAGGATTAATACATACGTGGAATAGGCTCAAAGCCTCGACGAGTAGACCTCACCTTAACTACAATGCAGAGGGCTGATCTCCAGGAGAATTGCGAGCATAGCCATACTCTGCGACCTTGGTCATTCTACTGTGCTTGTTTCATTGAAAGAGCCTTGATGAAGCATCAAACCTGCCCACAGTCATTCCTTCGTTCTACCATAGTGCCAAGTGCTACGCGACCACCCCTGCTGGTCTTGGCAGGCCTGACTAAGTATCCTCTTCCCCAACGACATCCCATCCCCAGAACACCCCAATCCCTTATAAACCCTCCTCATAACCCATATATTCCCTTGATTCTTGTATCACATGATAGAATGCATAATGAAGTATCAGCCCATGTATATTCTTCATCAATGAGCCTGCTGTCCTTGGTGCTAATACCGAGTATGAGGGAAATCGCCCGACGGCGATGGCGAGGACTTCGTTACTCGTCAAGACAGTACAGTACGGAGCCGAGCGTATTCAGAACTGAGAGTGGGGAATTGTGTACTTCGTCGTTTAGGGCGAGGCGTAAAGCATTGGTCTCTGTCCCACACTCGAAGGTCCGCTCATAGGTGGCATTCGCTCCCCTTGCTCTTCCGTTGTCGACTGTTCTCCCATGGGATTTCTTGTAATGGCCATGTTTTTGCTCTGAAGATGTTTCTTGCTTGCTTCCTTGTTAAGGGAAACCCTATTGTTCGTTTGTTGTTGGTGAGAATGTGTGGCGATGAACATAGAATTGGAGAAGGTTGAGCAAGCCCCAGCCTTGTACACCGACTTTGGTTGGTGACTCCACCGATGATCGGTGATGAAAGGCATGGACGAAGCTAAAAGAATCAAAAAGCCCAAAAATATGGCTGCAGAAGGGCTCGAACCGTAGAGCTTCAACAATAGTAAGCCCCTGTTTCAGACTTTGTGAATCATTTAGTCATTTAAATGTTATAATAAGACCTTTTTTTCTCATACAGAGTCTTAACTTGGGGCAAACTCTAGCTTGTTTAGGGTCTCCGGGGGTCCCTCTGTCCAAAGAGTAAAATCACGCCCATTGAGTTGGTCGGGTTTCCTTCAAGCCTAGTGGAAAATACACCTTTCGGTGGCTGCAGACACTGACTGGCGGTAACACCGCTTGTTTCTTTTTTGTTCTCACAGGTTCGACCCCTGGTGAGAGCTGAAAGATGCCACGCATTTGAGTTGCAGCTTTCACTACACAATCTACTGTACATCACATATCCCTTCTCCCATCACTGAAATAAGTAAAATTTCAATTTTTGCGATCTAAATTGCTTAACGAACCATCGCGATCGTAATTGTAATTGGTGGTACTTGTGGCTGAAAAGTTGATGCTGGGCAATAACGTCGTCTTCCTAGTGTTAGTCGTTGATTGACGACCGCACATCAGTTACTGGCTACATTAATGGTCAATGATAAAGCCAACGTTGGGAAACAATGGTCATCTTTTTAGTGTTGGTCATACATTTCGATGAAAGCATCGAAGGAGCTGAAATTCAAAAGGTAAAAAAAGGAGGTTGTAGCAGGGTTTGAACTTGGAAGCAAAAGATACGTATGCTATGGAGGAATAATCCAACCGTACCACCGATATTCTTTAGGGCTGTTTCCTGAGTTTTACCCAGCCCGAGAGACGACGTCCCATTATGGACAATCATGGAGATCACTCCACCAGTAGACCACCTAGGCATGTTCTCCTAACAACAATGTAAGCAATTCAATATTTATACCCCAATAATTTTCAGAAGTACTGATTATAGCAACAGTTTATTCGTGCATATACAGGAAATATCACCACAACATAGGATTGATGTTTACTATTTCTTCCAGTCTTCCACAACACCTCCTACGCCACACGCATATTGAAACTCCATACTGTGGTGTGCCATCGGCTGGTCGCGATTGTTTATACTCTTTAACTAGTTTCTTACGTATCTTGCCTTCTACTATCAACATGCCTAAAGTCCCTACATCCTGTGGTCTCAAGTCCTTGCTAAAGCAGAGCAAATGCAACCGCAATCGAAAGGAGAAGAAGTACACCGAGCTCTCCGAAGCAGGTACGATACTTTCTTTTATATTGAAACACAAATAGACAGACTAACTCCGCTTACACACACAGGCTTAGTCATGACCCAGCAAGCGTTCATTAACAAAGAGCACTCCATCGCCAAAACTCGCCGCCGCTGGCTCCACGCTCGATGGGAAGCAAAGAAAATAAGCAATGGGGCGCGACTTGAGCTTGTGCGCGTTATCGACTGTAAATTTGTGCCGGTGAAGCCGGCCATCGATGGGTTGCACAATGAGGCGAAAGCGATGCTGGCCGAATTGGAGACCAAAGAAGGTTTCTCTTTGGAAGTCAGCCAGAGAGCTCGGCAGGGAACCTTCACTATGGCTGGATATGAGCTGGAGGCGAGTGGTATGTGGAGTAAGGCGTCGAACGAACTGGAGGCGACTGAGGGAGAGGGGAAGGTGGAGGTGGAGGTCGAGGACGAGGACGAAGAAGAGGAAGAGGAAGAGGAAGAGCATGTGGACAGGAAGAACATGGTGGAGCGAGAGGAATTGGAGGAAGATGCAGAAGGGCCGGTACCGATAACACCACGTCAGGAAATCGAAGAGCTTGACAATATCGAATAGAAGCTGGCGCATGCTATTGTAAGGAACGAACCAACTACGAAGCCGCTAATTTGATCCATCCAGACAATCCTTTCATCATTGAAGAATATTAATTAGCTGCACGAGCATGTTGTGAAATGGATATTGCGTACATCAATTCTCTCAAGATTTAGGCTCTGGTTCCCATTCCGATAGTGCCACAAGAGATGCGACGCAGCCAGCTGGTCGTCAAGGCTCTACCTGCAAGGTTATCAAGACCCGACACCAACGAAAATGACGAACAGTGTCCATCGCCCATCGGAAATATCCCCATCGCGAACAATAGCGTGGCAACTTCTGCATATCACGAGCAACTCTGAGAGCGATATGTCAAGGAGTGTCTGTAGCGGTCATAGCTCATAGCCGGTTTTTGCGAGAAGGACGGCATAAGCGCCCACAGCTTTTTGGACTACCCGAGTATCCGGGGGCATTACCGATATCATAAGTTCATCAGAGCGCTTGAATATTTAAACCTACTGATAACATGGCTATCCATCTCATGCCGAGCATCATTGCCAATTGCATGAAAAAGCGACTTGGGCGCACGACAAAGAGAAAGGTCTAAATTCTTGTCTTGACTCAACAACGTCCTTTAAGAAGAGCTTTTGTTCATTTTCTTTATCTCAGCACAATCCAATTCTTTCTTCCATCTTTAGATGACCTCGTCCCCTTTTTCACCCCCTCCCCTACCCCAAACCAGCTTTGACACAGTACCTCAACAACTCATTCCTAATCCCCTAATATCAAACAAAATAAAACCCTCCACTCAATCCACACCATCATGTGCCAATTCACCGACACACACTACTCCTGCGGCTGCCTCGAAAGCCGCACCCGGACCTACTGCACCGGCCAAACCTGCTCCCCAGAAGAAGAAGACCAGTGCTGGACACTGTCTGAGAACTGCGCCGAGTGTCAGGCTGCCATTGATGATGCTGATGCTGATGCGGAAGCGTTGGATTGGATTGAGGTGGTCGGGGGTGGTGACGCCTGAGGGGGAGAAGAGATTTCAGTAGCGGTGCGGCGAAGACCGGGGGGGGGTTCTTAATGGAAATGAATTGATCATGGCTAATTTGACTGTGTGATGATGTGGTTTTTCTGATGCGGGAGAGGGAATAGTTTGAAGGTTTGAAGGTTTGATTGGTTTATACGTCACGATCTAGCTGTATAGTAGCCAATAAGAGCGTTCCATGATCTAAAATTTCGAGAAGGAAACCATGAGGCAAAAACCTCCTCTCTCTGGATTCTTCTAGCCTTTGCTTGCTTCGCTCTGCTGACATCACGTTCCGTGTCTGCGTTTAAAATCTTCTTCACAGATCTTTTTCTTGACATGCGTTCCTGTCTCTGGAGGAAATCCTCCTAGAGCGATGAATGTTTGATTGTTCGAATTTTGACTTCGTTTATTGCCGTCTGCTTAACGTCGACGTATCGCTGTTCTCTGTTTCGTTCGTTCGAATCAAATGTCATATCATCATGTAGAAAGGCGAAGCCCCTGCTTCCGCCGATGTCACACGCTGAGCTTGGAATATCACAGCGCTGTCGAGTCGATGAGCGAGATCGCGGACTGTGATTCTTTTATTGTACAATGACTCTTAATATGAAACTCTGCTTGATTCAATTTTCTCGCAACGTCGAAACAGACGAATTACTTTTACATCAGATGAACAAGGCCTGGTGCTTTCGTATTTCACTCAATAGATCTCGTCTCTGTGATGTATATTCGTGTCGTCGTACGCGTTCGTCGCGGTATTGATCTCAGATGATCATCCTGACACGTGTGTAGATCTCACTCTTGCTTAATCTTTGGATTAGATAGAATCCTCGCTCTGTTCTGTCTACGTTGACTCTCGACTGTTTCGTTTAGCGATCTCACCATCGCACGCGTTGTCACGCAGTCAACTGATCCTCATCGCTTCGAAGGGGTGAAATCGTTCAGCTCTCCTGTAACTAGACAGAAGGTTTGTAGCCAGCACTGCGTACAGGAGATTCCATTGCTGGTCAGTTTGGAGGTTATATATTGCTTAAGGAGTCGATAAAAGGGCGAGGTTATTGGCATCAATCTTCTTCGAAGTAGCCTCGACATCTCGATGATGAACAGTGGAATGTATGTATAACTCTTTCATCCATTTCTGTCATTATCTCGTCGTAACATTAAAACATTCGTAGAACTTATGTCTAAAGTCATCGTTATTAAATGATATGAATCTCCCACGGATCGGACCGTAAGCTGCATTGTGCCACCCTCTGAGCCTGAGTCTGAGCTGAAGTGGGGGCAAGGTGCGTAGCCATTGGGGGCATCACGATGTTCTGCTCGCTTTTCGAGAATCTGTGCGCTATAGGCTATTTACCTTGTCCAGCGTTCGTAATGCAGATGCTCGAAAGCATTTGTACTTTTGGTGTGCTGTGATACCTAAGGCTGGTGAGGTATTGGGAGGCGATACGGTTTGGCAATATACGTCGTAGATACCTTTTTCGATTGCGTAGGATACTCAGATCGGACTCGCCTCTTCCTCCGAGATACGCTAAGAATTGATCATATATTGGGTCTGTAGCGTGCTTTTGTCTAAGGTCTTCGAGTCTATTAGTTATTTGCTGTATGCTGTTTAAGGGCTGCTACTCTATGTAGCTCTTCCGGTCCTAATCTTCTACAGCTGGTATGGGTATGGAGGTAAGCCTGGTTGGACTAGAACCCACCAACACGAACAAAAGGCCACTGCAATTCCATCCCATATCACTCCATTCATTTTAACCAGTTAAACCCCCATAACGTATGCGTGATTGTTGAATTGAATGACTTGGCATTAAAGCTGGGGAAGGGAGGTGGGTATGTGAACGAGGGGGTGGTAGCAGTTGTGAGCGGTGGTTGTTGAGAGGCGTGGATTTGACCCTGTAGAGGTATTTCTCGTCTAGATTCTAGATCTATGGTGTACTAATAATTCAAGCGAAACAGATCAAGGCAAAAACACGCAAGTAATATTACTTTATCTAGTGTATCCTCATCTATCCAACCGTAATTACCCCTGGGTATCTCACAAACCACAACCCCCTCCCCCACCCCATCCCCAATACCAAAACCTTCACAAGAAATGATTCGCCCCCTCTTTAACTCTCCTTCTCCACATTCTCTCCCTCTCCCTCCCCTCCCCCTCCAACCTCCTCGCTTTCTTCCGCTCATACACTGCCCTCACCGTCCTCTTCGTCTGCTCCTTGCCCTCCTCGAAATTCGCTCTAGCCAGCGCAACCACCTTATCTATATCCTCGGGCGTGTAGACGAAATTCCACGTCGACATAAAGGGCGTGGTGTTGGGATCTACGCCTTGCACTTTGGCGTTGGGAAGGAAGGGGAAATAGATGAGTGCGATGCCAGCGTCGGGGGAGAGGAGGGCCCAGTCGGTGGAGGGGGAGAGGGGTTTGCTTGGGGTGGGTTCGGAGGAGGGTTTGCGCTCAAGGGTTGTGCCGACCCAGACGTTGCAGTAGCCTAGCTCTGCGTTGTTTTCGTCACGGTGCTTGCCCTTGTTCACCAATTCCTGCGTGCTATTGCCTACTTTCCTCTGCGTCTCCCTCGCTTCGGCAATCTTTACCGCTGCTTCCTGCGCTGTGACTTCTTGAGATGCGTCCAGCTCTTTCCGCGTTTCCTCTTTCGTTGTGTCTTCCTTTGGCCAGCCGGCACCAACGGGCCAGCCTTTGATGCCACGTTGGCGTGTATACCCCTCGGCGACAGAGAGCCAGTTCTCGGTTTTGATATCCGCTGAGGCGTCAAAGACGACAATGAGGTCGATGTCGCGGCCAGCGCGAAGGAGGGGATAGATTGGGAGATTGTTTGACATGCCGCTATCCATCAATGCTAGGTGGTCGACGGAAAACACACTTTTAGGACAGGTGGGAGGAAGCTGGTTTTCGAGGCCGAGAACGAAGTTTGGGACGGCGGCGGGGTCGATTGGGTGGACTTTGATAAGGTCCTCATTCTTATCTTCAATGAGACCGTCAATGCCGCCAAAGCCTGCAAGGGACCTCATGACGGGACGGATCTCTTTGTAGTAGTGTGATAAAGTGGCGCAGAAGGCGGACCCCCAGATGCCCATTAGAAATGGTATACGCAACTCAGGGAGGCCGACACCGTTTTCTTCAGATACGCTGACGCCCTTTTGGAAATGGCGCCCAATGCTCCAGCTTGGAATCCCAGCGTCAAACTCCTCGCACCAAAGCTCATAGGGGGTGAATTCAAACCATTGGAACCAAGCTTCTTGCTTCGCTTTCTCTTTTGTGGCGGAAGAAGCAGCGACGCCTGAGGATTTCTCGTGTTCGGATTCAATTTCTTCAAGGGGAATTTCGTGGCGGACGGCGGTGTAGATGGGGAGGGGTTGCGCGCCTTTAGAGAGGTAGGAGCGTTGATTCGAGAGTTTTAGGTCGTGGGTGTTGACGCCAAGTTCGCCACGGGGGACCAGTAGTCGTGCTGCAAGGAGTATGCCGTATAGATCGACAAGACCATAATCAGCGTTGGGGTCGCCTTTCAGCTTCTCGATGATACCGGAGAGGAGAAATTTATTGGTGGGCGCAGTAGTGAGCAATCTTAACGCTTCAGGTGGGAATGCTATGTGAACGCCGATGCGACTTTTGAGATGTTCCATTAACTTGTCGTGTCTCTGCCCGCCCAATGTCGAGTAGTACAGAGTCTGTAACCAGCAGCTCCCACTCACCCCAGCAGTATAGGTTACGCAATCAAAGAGGCCTGCCTCTTGCGCGCAGAGATACGAAGATGCGCCAGCAACCAAAGCGCGAAGACCACCGCCCGACCCGCACATTGCTATGGTGGGTACATCTCTCGAGTCAATATCATTTTCCGGAATGTCAAGGTATTTCGCAAGCGCTTCAGTAGTATATCTCTTTCTTCGCTTGACGAATTCCTTTTCATCGGCGCATAATCCTTTCCCTATTCGAACCCTGGCAAGAGACGTAATCTCTGGGTTGATATCTGGGTCCTGGGCTTCTTGCCATATCTCGTCACCCAGCGAGCCTGGAACCATTTCCAATTCGCGTTGTAATTTGGCAACATATCCTGGGAGGACTTGAAACCACTCTGGGACGATAAAGTCCGTAATGCTGTCACCTATAGAGGACCATTTGATAGAGGATATCGAGGAGAAGGCCGAATCGCATTTCGACGAGAAAGATGCCCATGCCGTGACATCTTCGTCTTCAATGGGCGGTAGGCCCTCCTTGGCACCAGCTCTTGGAGGTTGACGTTTTGACGTTTCTGGGGTCTGGGATCCAGTCTCCTGGGAAGTGGCATCTTGCTTGGCAACTACTCCACATCTTTCTCCGATGACTACACTCTGACCGCGAGACAACTGGGTTCCACTGTTGCTGTCGCTGCGCTGCGTATTTTGTTTACTGTGGAGGCTGTATAGAATCGGGGAGCTCAGAAGTAGAAAAACAGTTCTTTTGCGCGACGCTAGGGCGAACGCAATGCCCGCCCTCATGACACTTATCCGAACTCTCACTTGTCGTGGACACAAGGACACCTCCCACCGTAACCACCATCGATCACGACGATTAATAACGACATGGATCCAAACGCGATTCAGGAATTTCGTGAGCGATTACGTCAGTTATTAACCGATGTCCCTGGCTACCTTCGTGACAGGGATGTGCCTGCAGCGGAAGCGGGAGCGGAAGTGGGAGCGGGACGGGCACTAACGGCTTTGAGACAAGCCCGTAATCTCTGCCACCTATCGATATTGACGTTTACTCTACTAATAACACCTTGGTGAAAACAGGTCGTCAGAAGATCGCAGACGTAGAGGCATGGCTGCATGCGCAATACCTCTTGTCGCCATGTCTCTTTTTATCTGAAGAACGAGGAGACTTTAACTTCTCGTATTATCCAAAGGCCAGTGCGAAAGAAGGGGAGACAGAAGATAGCAGTGAAGCGAAGTCGACTTACAGCGCCCTGGACCAATCGGAAGATGTAGAGCTATCCTCTTACTCCTCCTCTGCCAACCACATATACCCAGCACCACAAGACTATTTAGGTATCTGGGACCCCGAAGGTGACTTGTATCCCCACTCTTCCGCTTACTCTTCATCTTCCTCGTCATCATCCTCCTCCTCATTTACCGAGGCAAACGAAACAGAAACTGTAAGGGTACATCCTGCCTTTGCGAAGTATCTATACCAATCAGCACAAGACTGTCACGGATTCATTGATCCCGAGGATTTGAGGAACTCTTCCTCTTCCTCATCTACAGGGGCAAAGGACATAGGTACTCCGAAGCCACGAGAGCCCATCTCTAACAAAACAATGTCCAGGGGACGGGATACACAGTTTGCGGAAGAGAGGGCAGAGGTAGAAGTGCTTTTGGCAGAGGCCGCCAAGTCCGAGAACTTGTCCAAGAGGATCAAAGCATCCATGGCAAGACTGGAAAGTGGCGCACATGTTGTAAAGGACGCTATCGGACCAGTTTTCACGAACACTCAGGAATTACAGACTGTGAATCGCAACGTGGACAGCCTCCTGGATGTAGTTGACAAGATACTAGCCTCAAGTGAGGACAAAGGGCGTGAAGAACGGATTGTTCGAGGTGGACCAGGTGCTGTCGGCCTCACCGAGTATCTGGCATCTCTCAGGCGTATTGATCGCACTCTAACTCAAATGTCAACTTCAAACCTTCGTGTCAACCAACAAGCCATTGGCGATTTTAACGAGCTCCTGAGCCAAGGAAACAACATGCTGCAAAGCCTCTTCCGCTCCCTGCTCACCGAAAACATTCAACCTGTTGAGCCTTTGCATTACATCACGAAGCAACTCCCTTTTCCCACAATACCACCAGAAACAGTATCAAAGCTCAAGTCCATTGAAGCCTTCATCTCTTCACCTCCTGCACGTGATGCCTCTTACAATCAACGCGAGTCACCTTCGATTCGTCTATATTGCGAGAACCGTGGCCCTTATCTATCCAGCAGCCTTCAAAATTTGTCCACTGCATCTATCAATACTTCAAAGAAGAAGATTGCCGATGAGATCTATCGTCATGGCACAAGCGGAATTGGTACCTATGCAAGCGGTATCGAGGGCATATTTCTTGCGGAATTCCACAATATCTCCGCTATATTTCCTAATGGGGACTGGGGTATTGCATTCGAAGCAACATGCCGCAAGGCGTTGGCTGAATTTGCGAAGACTTTACGAGAGCTTAACATGCATATCAAAGCAAACCTAACAACAGATTGCTTCCTCGCATATGAGATTGTCGAGGCTGTTACCAACCTGTCTTTTCGACTAGATTCTAAAACAGGCGAGCTGAAGCTCCCCTTTGCAGAGGCTCTAAAGCCTGTTCGCGAAACGGCCAAGTCGTCCCTCTCTGAACTCCTTGATGGCATTCGTCGCCGTATCTCATCAATGGTCGCTCTCCCCCTAGATGGTGCCGCCATTCCCTTTACTACCGAAATTATGACGCGCCTGCAATTCATGACACTTTACCCCCAAGCCCTCAGCTCCATCATGGCCTCCCTCGGCGACGGCAACTGGACCTCACCCGCTTCCGCAGCAAACAGCTCCTCCACATCCCTCCCCTCAGTAAAGTCTTTCGACGTCGGCCCAGACGGCAACCAGCTCCTTGCCCACTACATCCTCGACAACCTAGAAGCCCTCGTGACGAGCCTTGAAACCAAAGCACGCCTAGTCCTAAAATCCAAGGCCGTCCTCGGCGTCTTCCTCGCCAACAGCGTCGCCGTTATCGACCGTATGATCCGCTCCTCCGACCTCGCCCCCGTCCTCAAATCCTCCCCCACGCATTCCTCGAAAATCGACTCCTGGCGCAAAAAGGGCAACCAAGCTTACCTCGACTCCTGGCGCGAACCCTGCTCCGCCCTCATGGACGTCCAGTACACCAACCGCGGCGCGCGTCCCCCCTCTGGCAGCAACGGCATCATCGACTCCGCGGCCGTCGTCAAAGCCCTCGGCAGCAAAGACAAAGACGCCATCAAGGAGAAATTCAAGACCTTCAACACGACTTTCGACGAGCTGAGCGCGAAGCATCGGCAGCTGAATATGGAGAGGGAAGTCCGGAGCCAGTTGGGTCGGGAGGTGCAGGCGATGATTGAACCGTTGTATGCGCGCTTTTGGGATCGGTATCATGAGATTGACAAGGGGAAGGGGAAGTATGTGAAATACGACAAGGGCAGTTTGGCGGCGCAGTTGGCGAGTTTGGGGTGAATGGGGGGGGGTGGCTTCTTGTCCATTTTCCATTCTCCGAGGGAGGGCAGTTCTGTTTCCTTATTACGGCTCGAAAGCGAAGATACCACCCACGCATTTCATTCGTGTAATTACGGAGTGTGGATTGCCACGAAAGAGACATTCCTATGCAGATGACTGCAGTGGGTGAACGTGGCATCCTGAGCTCCTAAATTACGGCTAAAGCATTTCGTATTCTGCAATCACAAGGATTGTTGTCACAACTGACTGATCATGACGAGCTAACGTCTCTGTCCCTTGCACTTACTTCATAGGGAGTTAGACACCCCCCCCCCCCCGTTTTTCACTATCCCAAAAGTGCAGCTTACCCACTCCCACATTTCGAAATCCCCAATATCCCCAATAGCCACCACCTCAAAAACAGAAACCCCCATACCGAATTCCACCTCCCACGTCCCCATCCCCCCTTCCTCAAAAAAAAACCTACTCACCCCAAGCTATATAACCCTTCCCACCCCCTTCATCAGCAGGGGTGCAGAAGCGGTTATGGGAATGACAATCAGACATCATGGAGGATTGCTAAGGGATAGAGCGGGCACTTGTTTCCTTTGGGGGGGCTAAATCAGTGGCGCGAGTTTGGTGGTAGAAGGGTAGGGTAGGGTTGGTTGGGGACGGCAGGGGTGGGGAGGTCGTACTGTAGCATGGACTGACTCTACTACCACTGCAGCATCTTTCTCACGGCCCGGTCAGATTACACCTTTTCCACATGACCACATCTCCACCCGAGGTTTTGCGGGTTGGAAGAGACAAGAGTCGCCACTGGGAGAACATCGATGCTGGAAAGGGTAGATGTATGGTATGTTTCTTCTTTTGTGTGGGAAGGGGCGGTAGGTGTGCTATGCGAGATAACTTGGATGCTTGAATGGTATGCGGGCATTGGGATAGAGCTTGGAGCAAAAGGATTGAAAGCTGTGGATAGGGGTATTTCGTAGTGGGTTTGTAATGGTGGCGTTGGGCTGGTTGAGCTTTTGGTATCGGATAGCGACGATATTAGGTGATAGTGTTTGAGTTTGAAGAGAATCTTTCCTACTCTGGGTAATGCTTCGCAAGTCAATCTGTCCTAGACTGGTGCCCAGCACGGTTAATGTATACTTCTCCTAATCTGCCCCTAGGGCTCTGTAACACCTCCCGTGTGTATCCTGAAGGCGGCCCGAAACTCTTCAGTCCTCTTCCCACTGTGTGGTAAATCCAAGTATAATGGAGGAAGTCTTGATAAGTAGTGTTCTGGAAAATTTTCGTTTTTGAAAAGTCGATGGAGAAGAATAAACCTCCTCCAGTCCGAGGTTCTTACCCTGACGCACTGTATTTCTCACCCCCGACTCGCTGTCTCTCTCCTAAACATTCATAGCCTACTTTATCTAAAGCGGCTTCGCCTGTTCTCTTTCTTCTTGTCGAGTACCATCCAACCTTCTACTTATAGCCAGGTTTCTTCACATCGCGGTTCTTTGCGTCGTGCTCGTATCCCTTTTCATCGGTTCACCCTCCATCTCAGTCCGGCGCGATATCATATTTCCATGGGTCTGGAGATGCGTGATGCACTGCGTCAAGGACCCTTTCCTGGCTTTCAGAATTCTCGCTACATCGTTCGAGCACCGGTCAACCCCTGAGGGTTGACTAAGAAGGATTCCTCGGTCTTTACATCTTCCTTGGTGCTCCTATAGGACATCTACCAAATATTGATCTCTTGACTTGCATGATATCTGCGGGGTCGTTTGATTTCTGCGTATTTTGTTGCAGGCGAGAGGACTTAACAGGCTTTCTAATAAAAGGTCGTTTATGACCAAACTGCGGTTAGAGAAGCCTTCCAAGCGACCTCTCTTCGAAGGGTATATAATTCATTCTGCAGGTCTCTTTACACACCTCATGCACGCGTATCCCTCACGCTGTTCTTTCAAAGTCCAGAGTTATATATCGAAAAATGTTCAAATCAATCCTCCTCCTTCTCAGCCTCTACTTGCGCACAATCTCCGCTCTCACCGTTAATACTACCTCTTCCATCCAGCTGCCCGAAATTATCTGCTTGCCTCGTGGACCCGGACTCGTTCCCTTAAGATACGTTCAGTGCGTGGCTGCGCTGGGTCTGATCCTTCACGAGGCCCGGTATCAACCTGACGAACCTCAAACCTGGTCGCACTCCGCATCCGATCCCTGGGTCTTACGGAGATGGGCGTCAAGGACTTGTATGATCATATTGGTGGCAGAGGTGGGCCGAAGACGAGTTCTCACTACGTTCCATCGCTGTATCGGCCGCACTTGTTACCGAGAGATGTGTGCTTTCGGCAGATCATGCTGGGGGCATAATGTCAATCGGACCGAGAGAGGTTTTTGAAGTTGCGGTTGTGCAAAATAATTTTGTTACGATGGACCGGGGGTTTTAGTCTGCGAAGAGCGTAGGCCAATGCTATTGGAATCGATCTTCTGTCTTCGGCAACCTTTCGCTAGAAAACTAAACGCATGCTCCGCAATCTAATGCTCCGTCACTTGTCTGCGAAGTGTTAGGTATGTAAAAGAACCAATCGTGAATGATAAGAGTTTATTTTTTCTCGGCATTAGATCGAAGAGGAATGAACACCGAAGAGATCTTCGTCATAGAAGATCGTGTGACAGGCGAACCGCACGCTCAAAAGGGAAAGAAACAAGCAGATGTGCTGGCATGCAGCAAACCATACCTTCACTGATTTCTAACCCAAGCAAGCGCTGTCCGATGTTCTATTGGTCCATCACTATGTTGGCGTATTTTTCCATTTAGAATTTTCAGATTTGGCTCTTCAGCTCAATCTTGATGGACTTTGGATTCTCATCGATTTCGCACGTCTCTAGTTTCACCTTCTTAATCTAACAAATTCTGCTAGCCTATCTTAGCACTTTTTCTAAGGTATCCACTCTACATATTCCCAACTATCCTCGTCAGGTGACTCCTCTCTTGCATGGTCGTAGTCAGATTCCTCTTCAGAGGACAACTCATTGCTCTCCTCATTGTCAGAAGAACCATCTCGTGTATGGGAGAGAACATCTTCCTCTTTTGATGAAGAAGCAAACATCTCGAGATGACTATTGAGTTCTTTAAGTAACCCGTCATGGTTAGGGAGCGGCAGGTCTGGCTTGTTCGGGCGTTGCTCGCCCGCTCTAAGCGTTTGCGCAGCGACTTCAGCTTTCTGATCATACTTCTCTTCATCTGGCTCCTTGGCTGCATTAGTAGCACGTTTTGTCTTCTTAGCGACCGTCGCTTTATCCTTTCCTTGGACAGAGCTTGCAGAGGTTTCCTGTTCATAATCAGTAATCATAGCTCGCACTTGGCTTCGCGGAACTTGCGTCAAAGAGTGTCGTATCTTCTGCTCCAGCATTTGGTTCGTTCTCTAACCTGGCGTCTGTGTATGCTCGCGTTCGCTCAAGGCTTTGCCTCGCCTTCTTTGCCTCTCTCTTCCTTGCTTTGTCCTGCCTCTCTTTTTGATGTTGCTGTGCTGATTTCGCGTACTTAAGCGGCATTTTTTGGTTTTCGGAGGTTGAAAGCGAAAGATACGATCAGGAACGAGAGAGAAATGGATTCGGGAATTGTGAGAGTATCTACAGAAGATGAGCAGGAAAGCTTAGGCGTGCAAGGAGAGTATGCTGTCATCCTTGGGGCACTACTGGTATCAAGTCGAATCATAGGTAGGGAGAAGAACAGCGAGGTCTATTTGTGGTATCCACAGGATGAGCGTTGTTTTGTAACAACACCTCATGCTGCTGTTGTCAAAGGCAAATAAGCGGTGTTGGTCGCAGATGTAGCCTGTCAACGTTTGGCAGTGCTTGTATACATGAAGGTCCATAGGCCATTACAATCCTTGACTCTCAAGCTCTTAGCGGTCGCTGTCTCTCTCCTATCTGTCTTGGCGCGAAATCTCTTCACTTCGGTGCTATCACTCCAAACTGGAAGAGAATTTTAGCGTTGTTATCCTCCATCTCAGTAGCACGATCCCATTCGACCACAACTGAAGAAGATGGTCAACTTTAAGCGGCCTCTAAAGAACAACAACCAAGGTATGAACGACGCAGAGAGTATTGGAGAGTATGTGGAATGACGAGACTGTTTTCGCCTAGTCCTAGCAAAGAGGCACTTATCGACGTCGAATACCGGTGTTACCAGAAAGTCCAAAGATAATAAACATCTCGATGGGTTCCACAAATCTATACTGGGAACGAAGGGATGGGATCGGAACAGCAGGATGAAAGAGGAAAGGCTGATGACGAGGTAGAAGAAAGAAGCCGAAGAAGCCATCGATAAGGACGAAGAAAATAGAGCCAAAGACTCCGAAAGAGGAAGGGAAAGAAATATAGAAGTGGACAATAAGACAGGAACCAAGCAAGACGAGAATGCAAACGTAGGGAAAAATAGCTTGGAAAAATTATGTCGGTACATGGACTGAGTTGTTCGGAAAATCTAGATTAACAGTCGCAGTATATGGAAGGAGGTAGCAGGGACGGGGTGATGGATAATGTACGTTGGGTGGGAGGAAGTCGTTGATGGCAGGCACCGTGGTCCATCATACGGATCTTTCTCAAAGATTCGAAGCATTGTACAAATCTAGATAAGCACTGCGATATGTGATGTTCCAGCTCGGCAATGTCGGTTGGCAATCGTTAGATCGTCATACCTTTGCTGTATGTGTTTGAGGGATGGTTCGCCCTGGTTGGAAAGCTCAATTCAACCCATCAGACCATGAAGTGATCATTTCACCATATGGTGGAAATCTTCGGAGAGGCTGTACAATGGCTTCAACGAGTGGTGGTTTCTTGGGGTGCTCTGAACATGAGCGGGAGTCGTACATATATGTGCAGGATCGATCGAATGGAGGTAGATCATTGATGCAGTAATGCAGTGATGCACGATTACACAATGCAGACGGAAGGAGGTTGTCCTAGATCCGACGTGCATTCATCGTCACATACTGTATGGTTGGTTGTTCGGTACCTGGAAGTGATGGTGTTCCTCGTCGCGACCGTGGCACTACTACGTAGGTAGTCATTCGTTTAGAAAAGCTTTTATACTCCACTGTTCCACCGTTCCATCGTATGATTCGTGTCTCAGGCCACACGTTCCAAATAAGCGAGACCTTTCAGCGAGATTCCTCAATATATTCTGATACGACTCGCAAAGCTGCAAGTTGTGCAATTACGCAGTATTTTAGTATCGGGAATTAGGTTCAGCACTCTTTACGGAGACAGTTTGCATCGTTTTCAGACGTTAGGGGGCCCCGCGTCGCATAGAATAGCGATTAGTCTCACTAGTTTTAGAAGGTGCGCCGCCACTGGCCTCCACTCCATCTCACACGCTTACATCCGAGCATGCACCACTTCAATGTACGGAGTATTGGCGCATACCTATCACGGAACGTTGAATGTTCAACTGTCAATCCAGTGGCCGCTGAGAGAGAGGGGATATGCAGCCACCAACCGCCAGGGAGCACTCTTGCTCCAGTGGCACTCCTTCGGTTCTCGAACGACCACAGCACCAAGTCACACAAGTGACGGCTATTTCTCCACTCTGAAATCATGTTTGTCCCCGAATGAAGGCCGCTGTGCCATCTTGTCGAACTATACACTATCACCATACGAAGCACAGTATCGCTGTTATCGTTTCACCAAAATGGGTTCCTGCATCCTGTCAGGATTAGATGCATACTGTACATGATACATCCCCTTGTGCTTCTCCAACCTGACCGGCATGACCCGGGGCTAGACCTGTCAGTTTCCAATATTCAGTCGTCAATACATGCTTTAGTCGTGTAATCCTCCCTGTGATATGGTACTCGTACATGCATCTCAGATCCCGTTCCGTCGTTTCGGTGATCCTCCATGATCAACCCAACCTTATTTCTTCATGGAAATGGTTAAAACTGCTGTGGTTTCCGCCGCAGCAGGCACAGTCATTTATCTATTTCATTCTCTCTTGTCCACGTCGAATTCTCCTTCCGCTCTTCAACATCCTCAGTCATGGTTCTTTACGTCGCCAGCTATGGCGATGGCGGATACAAAACTGCCGTTGTCGCCATTGTCCTCATTGTCATGCAGATCCTCATGGTGTCGGCGCGGCTCCTCTCCCGAAGACTGCAATATGTTACGCTGGGATCTGACGATTGTGTATTCATCTTGGCAATGGCGAGTAGTTCCGATCAATCAGGAGAGCTATATCTAATATCACCTAGGTCTTCACCTGTGGACTTTGCGTGATGGGCACTGTGTGTACGTACCACCCTCATATACTTGCAGCCAATCCTCGAATCCTTAAGGGCGAAGGCTAATCTTCCTTCTCTAGTGCCAAGAATTGCCGGCGTCGGGCAGCAAATGGAGGCAAAGATGATGCACAATCCATCTGCTGCGAAACAGGTTGGCCGAGTATGTCTCACGTCTCCCACGCGGCGAATCCTTTGTGTAAAATCGACTGCTAACCTATCTCACAGAGCTCAATTGCTTGGATGGTCGTCTATGGCTCCGCAGTAGCCCTAAGCAAATGCGCCATCCTACTTCTCTACACCCGCGTCTTCACCACGCGTAAACGGGGCTTCACCATTGCCGTCTACATCGTCGGAGCCGTAGTCGTCGCAACTGGTCTGGTCAACACCTTCACAGCCATCTTTCAATGTGTACCTATTGCCTACAAATGGAACAAATCGCTCAGTGGAGGGAAGTGTATTGACGAAGTGGCCTTTGAGCGCTACATGTCGATTCCAAACGTGGTCACTGGCGCTGTGATGCTCGTGATGCCGCTGCCGCTTGTGTGGGAGTTGAATGTTACGCTTCGGCAGAAGATTGCGCTTACCCTTACCTTTTTGCATGGTATCATGTAAGGTCTCATCATTGGCCGAATGCGGAAGGACCCAACTAATACAATACAGCGGCTTCATCGCAAGCTGTGTCCGACTAAGCATCCTCTTCCAGACCAACGCAATGACCGACACCGGCGTCACCGCCATAGCCTGGACCATCTGGACCCTCACCGAACCCGCCAACTACGTAATCGCCGCCTGCCTCCCCACTCTCCGCCCCGTCCTCACCCGCATCCTCCCCGAGAAAATGTTCATTCTCAGCAAAAGCCGAGACACCTCCAACAAGCCGTACTCGTCAAGAAGGCTCAAGATTAGCTGGCCAAAAGGTCATTCGGCGCCAAAGTTGACTCTGTTGTCTCGAGATCCGATGAGCCATATGACGGGGCCTTGGGATCCGAAGTTGAATACTTATGATTCGCGGTCACATACCGATATGGATACTAATTCAATGCGATCGGTGGGGTGGGGAAAAGGAGAACGGGGTCGTGTAATGACGGAGGAGGTTTAAATATTGCGTGATAATGCTCCTGTAACGATACTAATGCTCTCTCTTTGTGATCTATATAGCTCTATACCTTAGCCTTGGCATACGCTGGTAAATATATATATATCCATCTACGAGTACGTTTCCGAGGAACGACACCCTCACGTGACACCCCAACCCCCAAGGCAACTTTACGCGCTTCGTCACATCCTCCATCCGAGTAACGCCGCACCCGTACTTTCTAATCCCCACCCCCATCCCACCCCATTCCCGTCCCCATAGCGCTATCATCCCCATCATCTCGCAAATGTGATTGTGATTTGTGATTGTGGGGCGGGGCACCGGCTACTGACCATCATGACATTTCCAACTTGAGAAACCCCACGCGCCACCCCTCAAGAAACCCCCATATGTACAGTACATCCGCCTCCGGAATACCCGCTATGCGCACCCATAGTACCTTAGCCCGAGGCTGGCGTTTCATAAGGTACCTTGGATTTGCTAAATGCACCTCAAGCTACCTTATGCTGGGCCTCCTTTGGGGTTACGAGCCCGACGCAGCGCGGGCATGAGTATGTACCTAGGTAGGTAAGGTAAGGTAAGGTAAGGTAGGCAATGCAGTAGTGTCCACGTGATTGGATGTGTGTGGTGTTTTGTTTGGGATGGGAGGATGGAGCGTTTGGTGATGCAATTGCTTTGAGCTGGGGACTATGATACGCTATCCAATAGTTCTCACATACATTTCACCAAAAGACATGCTACGTTCCAAGATCATCTACAATTCTGTCGACCCTCCATACCTAACCCAGCACCCAGCACTCACATCTACACCCCCTACCCTCCTCATCATCCGTACACATATCCCCCCCCACACGACTAGACCTCTCTCTTGATTACGATCCAGGCTAGAAATACACTCCGCGAGGCTCACGAAGGCGTCCTCTCGTGCCGGAAGACGTGGAGTAGAAAAGAGGGAAACGGTGGGGGAGAATAGTGTCGTGGTCTGTTCAGCTAGGGAGAAAGAGGCGGGACAGGACGCTGGTACTCCATTATTAATGCTGTTGGGAATGGAAGGTCTACAGCACGTTACAGCTGTGCGATTCATAAGATACAGTGCCCCCCGTCCAGCGTACCACCTCCAACCCCCAACCTGCTTTCTTTTTCCTACTCGCATATCCGTACCACCCGCTCCATCCATCGACCATCGCATTCATCACTTTGTACTCCATACCCGCGGGCTTGCCACCCCATTTCCTTCTCTTTTTCCTCATACCTTTCCCTCCAAAAATCCAAAATCTCAATACGAGTGTCCTCCTCTGTCCTCTGGACCAGTTCTGCAGTATCTACACCAAATATCGTTCCCCCGTCTAGTCTCCCCTCTCTCTCTCTTACCAAAAAACCAGCATTCCGCATCTCTCCAAGAATCAACCTCGCTCGATGTCAAGACACGGGTGCCACAAGTATCAGCCTGAACCCCCCAATTTGTGCAGTATTCTAGCGAAAAAGAAACGAAAAAAAAAACAATCTCCAAAACAACCTCATACCAGCCCATTATGCCTACTGCTTCAGACCCTTCCCCACATCCTCTTTGAAAATTCCCAAAGGGGGCTACCGCATCTATCCCCCACCCCTGGGCTCCACGCGCATAAATCCCGGCTGGGAAAGAAACATTTGCTGGAGCGGAGGGGGACTGGGATTGGGCCAATCGGGGAGCCCGAAGATGGGGAGATACGGTAGGCGGGAATGGGATTGATGGGGGATTGATGGGAGCGGAGACGGCTGAGGAGGTTGGGGGGGGGCGAGGGATGGGGGAGACTGAGGATGGAGATGCTGAAAGGGAATATGGTGGAAGAAGGGAGGGGGGATGGAGGTTCGTATGTTCAGCGGATCTGTAGCGATAGCAGCGAAAGAGGCAGGCATACACTACTTCGCCCCTTTGTGTGCTTGGAAAGGCCGGTTTGCAAGACAAGGAAACGCTGGGTTTTCCACCTGGCAACGTCGATTGGAGGGATGTGGTGGCAGGGTGCAGAGCGAGGTGGAGAATGATTGCGCCTCCTTCTCGACCTAATGGATAGTTGGAATTTCTAGTAATGGATGATATCTAAGGTGGTGTTGATGCAAGTCTTCCCTGCGGAAAAATATATGGTTTTTGTTGAGAAACGGGGAAGAGATACTCATGTCGATATTAGAGGGGGGTAGAAGAGACCTCTTACTACCATGCCTTCCCTTCTCCGCCCCCTATCCCTCCTCACTTTCTAGTCACACCTCCTACCTCCTTGCACTACTAAACGCCTCCAACAAACTCTCCCCCTCCTCGGGCGTAATTAAATTCTCCAGCATCTCCGTTGCGCACTCCACCACATCATCCTCGATCCCCTGCTCATGATAGCCCTCACTAAACGCCAGCCTCGCCAGGATAATCAAATACTTGTGTTGCCCGCCCGAGATCTCCCGCAGCTTGTCCTGTATATTGATTAGCGATGGGTAAGCAGTCACGAGGTAGTACAAGAGGCGCAGGGCGGTATTGACGAGGTTCGATCGGTGCTCGTGACCGTACTGGAAGTCGTAGAGCGAATTGAGTTCCTCGTTGATGAGGAGGACTAAGCGGCCAATGACAACCGGGTCTTTAGCTAGGGCTTCACCGCCATGGTTAGTGTCGCACATAGCTTCCATCAAGCTCAGGACTTGCTGGCGGATCTCGCAAATTTCCATCACATCGTAGGGCTGCTCGCCCTCTGGCGACCGCCGGACGTCGATGAGCCATCGCGATAGGAGGTAGAGGATCCAGGTCTCAGATTTCCCTTGATCGCCATCACCAGGCGGCACCCTCATCGCAAAGCTCGCCTCTAAAATACTTGTCCTTAGCAGGCTTACAGTAATGTGCATTTCCTCAACAGGCTGCAAAATATTCAGTAGCATTCCCGTAAAATCGAAGCGCATGCGGCGCCAGAAGCGGGTGATGTCGTCTGTGCGGTAGAGGTTGTAAGCCATGAGATGGAGGATTTCAAGACATTCTTTCGGGTTGATGTTGTCAGCTTGAATCGATAGGGCGGTTTGTTTAATGCGGGGGATGATGATGATATCGGTAGTATTTTGGACGAGGAGGACAAGGTCGTTTGTTAGGCCTTGGGATGTGTCAGGAGGGCTGATTAGCAGGATAAATTTGACAAGATCGAGAAGGAGGTGGACAGGCGGGTAAAAGGTCTCATGAATGCATTGCTGCCACAATGATATGATGATTAGGGAGAGAGCTGCGGGGAAGTTCTCAATGTCTGTCTTCATGCTGAGTACGAATAACTTATCCAGCAGGAGGGATGACAAAGCTTTCTCTGGATCTGATGGGAACGCGTAGCCTGCCAAAGCCTCAAACGACCGCGGTTCGTCATGTTTAATCCGATGATTCGAAACCTTTTGGGTGAACTGGAACCTTTGATCTCGGAGTTGAGGAGCCGGGGAGGCATCCGGTTCTACGACGGTTATACTTATCTGGCCTTGACCTAGATCATCAGATGAGCTGTCTTTTCTTGGCTGACTGAGCTGAAGTGGCTTGGAAGGACTGCCTTCTGTAGGTCTCTTCCTTTTAGAACCGGCTCTAGGAGTAGCGGATTTTGATCTTAGAGCTAGCTTTGGAGGTGAAGCTACCTGGATTTCATCGTCATCAAATCCATCCCCATAGGGTGCTTTACTCTTCTTAGGTGTCAAGGGTTTTGCTGACACCTCCAGAACCGCAACTTTGCTACCGCCAGCTTTGACGGCCCTTTGAAGGTTCTTCATTTGCTCGGTTTCCCGGGCCAGTTCATTCTCAAGAAATCTTTTCTGAGTTTCGATCTGCTGGCGCTCCGCCCGGGCTTTGTCAACCTCAATCTTCTGCCGTGCTGCCTCTTCCATGTGCGTTTTCTGCAGCGCGGCCAATCTCCCCTCGGACTCTTTTTCCAATTTAGCTTGATTTGCGCGAACGATTGCAATTTCGCCTACTTTGGACGTAGCATTGGCTTTGGCAGATTCAGCAACATGGTGAAGTACTTGGCGTTCGCGAAGTAGCTTTTAAGTATGTCAGTATATCCATACACTGAATATCCGGACAGAGACGCACATCCTGAACTTGAGCCTGTAGGCTTTCCACATCCTCTCCACCCTGAGACAACAGCATCTCACCAGGCTGATGACCTCTGTAGCCACCGTGTTTTACACCTACGTGGTCTTGCATGACAATGTCTCCTTGGGGGTTATGAAGGATATTTTGCTCTTTATATTCTCGTGAGTGTGGTTGGCCACCAAAACGTTGTTGCCGCCATTCTTCCCTCTGAGTGCTGTCACCAGCTACCCTCCCAAGGATAGTATTGCTGCGTGAAACAGGAATAGTAGGTTGTTCTGCGGCATCGTATATTTCACCGTCAAGCATCTCATCATCAAAGTCTCCATAGTCGGAAGAAGGTGGCTCAGGGTTTGCCGGAGCATGGCCCTGTTGAGATTTAAGTCCTCCCCAAGATAAACCTCCAACCCCACTGGTAAGATCCGTCGAAGGTTTTGTCAATGGGCGATGATTAGGCTGGATAGAAGCATGGTTAAGCGGTTGCTGCGTAGATCTAATCGCGTTTTCTTGGAGCTCGTGGAAGGCCGCAGCCGGTAAAGCATCCAGATCATCATCGGAGTAGCCGTCGTCTCCTTGGACTTCGTCCATGGTGTTCAATGTACGCCTTCATAAGCGCAACTGCATTGAGCCCTTTACATAGCGGGAAATATCGCATGAACAACACCATGGGTACTGTGTAGTCCACAGACACAACAGACTAATGTAATTGGACCTTCGGGATTTAAATCAACCGAGACCGCGTGCGCCTGAGTGAGCAAGTTGAGCTCCCAGGTCAAACAATTTTCAATCCGACTTAATGCTCGTCCTGAGCTTGGATCTACATAACATCTACATAACGGCCCCGGAAAGGGATCATATAGTCATACCGTAGATCGGACTCGTTGAAATTTCCGCCTACACGCAGCAAGCCAAGGCTACCGCTTTCTGACGCCTATCTTGTTTGCTGATCTGGCCAGCCCCACCGCGCATTGCAGGAACGGTGAAGGTGCACTCAGACTCTTATTGGAATTGGGTGACTAGAGCTGGGAAGGAAGGGCTCTTGCCAGTTGAAAATAAGATACACCCTTGCGTTGGGACAAGGTTATGGCTCCATCACGGCGCAACGTACAGTTCCAGCACCGGGGAAGCAATCCGACAAGTCCACGGAGACCAAGCATGTCAGAGATAAGTGAAGAGACATCGGAGCATGACAGTCCTACGAGAAATAGAATGAACGGGAATGGGAAGGCTGAAGTAAGCAATGCGGAGGTATACCTCTCTTAAAGTCCACCACCGTCTTAAGGAAGGCTTCCTCGCATTGCCGGTATCAACTTCTCAAGAGCGTTAGAGCTAATTTTTATGTGTTCGATGGGTACAGAGTGAATCACCTCCTATGTCCGAATACGAGAAAAAGAAGCAGACATTCATAACCCGTACGATATGGACTTTCGTGATGATCTTCGTATTCTTTATTGCCATGTTCTCCGGCCACATCTACATCATAGGCATAGTCACTGCCATTCAGATTGTATCCTTCAAAGAAGTTATTGCGATTGCAAATGTGCCGAGCAAAGCCAAGAATCTTCGATTCACGAGATCTTTAAACTGGTACTTCTTGGGAACAACTATGTACTTCCTCTACGGAGAGAGCGTTATATATTACTTCAAGCACATTGTGCTAGTGGACAAGGTTTTGCTTCCATTCGCAGTGCATCACCGCTTCATTAGCTTCATGCTCTATGTTATCGGTCAGTATCATTGAATATTGAAACTGGAATATGTAATTGACTGTCCCAGGTTTCGTCTTTTTCGTCGCATCTCTCGAAAAAGGGCACTACCGCTTTCAATTCACCCAATTTGCTTGGACCCACATGGCGCTCTACCTAATCGTTGTCCAAGCACATTTCATCATGAACAATATTTTTGAAGGCATGATCTGGTTCTTCCTCCCAGCCTCCCTCGTCATTACCAACGATATCTTCGCCTACATCTGCGGCATTACATTTGGCCGAACTCAACTCATCAAGATATCGCCCAAGAAGACCGTCGAGGGCTTTGTGGGCGCCTGGATTCTGACAATCTTTTTCGGCTTCGCCATGACTAATATTCTTATGCGCTACAAATACTTCATCTGTCCAGTCAATGTAAGAAGATTCTTTGTCCTTTGATTTCCCCCTTAAATTGCTTCAAACTCCTATTCTCTCAAATTTCCCTCTAAACATTCCATATCCACCTAAAAGTTTCTGACTTTCCTCTAGGACCTGGGCGCCAACATTTTCACCGGCCTCTCCTGCACTCCCAACCCTGTATTCATCCCGCACCCTTACACCCTCCCCTCCTCTCTCTCATCCATGCTCCCCGCCTCTATTCCACAAACCTTCCACATCGCCCCCATGCAGTTCCACATCCTTGTCTTCGCCACCTTCGCGTCTCTGATTGCGCCTTTCGGCGGCTTCTTCGCCTCTGGTCTCAAACGCACCTTCAAAGTCAAAGACTTTGGCGAAAGCATTCCTGGTCACGGCGGCATCACAGATCGCATGGATTGCCAATTCATTATGGGCTTTTTCGCCTTTATGTATTATCAGAGTTTTATTGCCGTGTACAAGGCTAGTGTGGGCGGGGTCATGGAGAGTGCGATTCAGGGGCTGAGCGTGGAGGAGATGGGGGAAGTGGTGAAGGGTTTGACGAAGCATTTAGTCAATCAGGGCGTTGTGAAAGAGAAGGTCTTGGAGTGCTTAGTTGGAGAGATGGGGAGGAGGTGAGGAAGTCGTATGTGGTGGGAACAAGTGGTTTCGATAGTTGATGGTTTTGAATTACGTCTAAGCGATCAATCTTAGGATGGGAACGGGTTTGGGTGCTTAGGAGCGCGTTCTTTGCTTCGTTAGTGTAAATACCCCTTTCTTGTTTCCGGATCTGTATCACGGAATGTGGATCGTCCATATATCGATCATTTCTGAGCATCGCTCTTTAAACTATCGGAGCTACAACTTACAGGCATGGTTTCGAACATCGATCTAATCCTCACCTTGTATAGACGAGGTTCCTACGTTATTGCACACCCCACAGTTGTGCTTCGTCGCCCCTTGTTTAGCGTGTCTCCAGAGCAATTGTTGCTACTGTGGTCGGGGAGCATGAGGACATGCCTTGTTTAAAGAAGGGGGCACGGGGGTAATGTTACGAGTGTATCAAGGCTAGTCCTATTGAGGCTTAGCGGCTTGGCACTCCAGTTTTCAGGTCTTGGGCCTGGCGGATGGGACTTGGGACTTGGGAGTCATTGGATATTCGTTTCCAAATCGAGTTTAAAACCTCGATTAAAGATTTTAGAGCGGTTAATCTTAGCTAGTCCCACGTAACAGAATGTCGTTACCACCGGATCCACGAGTGGGAGCCACATCCCAATATGATCGAGAGGAAGTTATCGCTGTCGTGACCGAATTCTATCAATTTCTGGCAAAGCTTCCTTATATTGAACCCGCCAATGTCCTATTTCCTCCTGTGAGCGGCTGGTCGAATATCAATCACCAAAATTTTGCGGGTCTGGGTAAGAGCGAGGAAGTCATCGAGCTACTCAAACATTTACCGTACATCGACATGTCAGGTCATGAGTACTTGATTGCACCCAATACTTATCCGTGTGACTATCGAGGAGAGCCCTTTCAGTCACCAGTGACCACGAAATCCACGGGCTGGTATGTCCCGATTGGATCCGAGTTTCCGCCTTGGGTCGTTCCCTTGACCTACGGTAAGAGAGATGGAACCTACTTAATGTTGGATACTACGGACGGTAAGTTCAGGACGCTTGAGGGATCTCGACGCTGTCATTGGGGACAATGATCAATCAATGCTTAATTCGTGCGTGTTCATAGGCACAGCGACAGATTACAGAATCGTCAGTAGCTCTTATCCGCCAGACTATGAACCCCTCGATCCGCGAAGCTGGCGCGATTCTTGCAATGACCGCACTTGCCGGCTAGCAGACTTCTTAAGCGAATGGACAAAGAATTACCAGAATTTGGAATGGATTGCATTTACAATGAATGGTTGGCCGCATATGATCTTCGATCCCTTTACTCCTGAAGAAATTCAGGAACTTAAGGTACGTTCGTTGCTTTGCTGGTCTAAGGGAAAATTTCTGCGCCCGAGAGCTCCCACTGTAAGGACACCGAAATTTCTGCCTTTGGACGGGCCAGGAAAGTGATTATCCAGCTTTATCACACGTTTCTACGCACATTTTGTCGTATTTCCTAGACATTTAACGTACTTCAAACATTTCTGTGCAGCACGTCGAGGTCGTTCTCACATCGAGCATTTCTGAGTCTAAGAAGCTGATACCTTTGATTGAAATAGGAGTTACGAGAGATACACTACGCACACGGCTGGCCAGATTCCTTGAGACGGGATGAATGTAAGCAGGCAGTTGTGAAGTGGGAAGAATCCCGCCAACAAGGATTTCTCCAGGCTCAGGAGCACGGCATGGATATTGGGAATATCTAGCTAATTCATCAATTGTTGCTACGTGGAAACCATCATGAGAGTCCAGGAAGAAGTGTTCAAAAGCAATGCATTCACAAGAGGGGCATTGGAAAAATTGAGATAAGAAGGCTATTGTCGCTAGAAATGCCCAGAAACCTGTCTTTTCCCGACTCGAACATTCCACAGTTAAAAAGCTCAAAGCACATTCGCCGTACGATCATATCCTATAATGTCTTCGGACCTAGGACTACGATTGAGTAGCTTATCATTCTGTTAACAGGAATGCAACATCGGCAGGCAAGACTAACATGTGTTCAAAACTAACACAACTGACGCCGAGATATTTGAGACGCTTGAGTTATTCCTAGGTAAGGCATTTTTCCATCCGAGTACAACCGAAAGTTGAACAAAGTCTATCTTGTCGCACATAAATTCTTGATAAGTGATTCTCAGTTCGAACACGTCAATCTCAATGCTCATGGAACCCACGTCCGCCGAGGGAACTCAGCAGAAGAAACCTCATGCCCAGGTAGACTAGGAGCGTTCTGCGCGATAAGACCTGCAGCAGTCGCCGTGGCGGCCATGACATCAGAGGGTGTCGTTGCCGTCGCAGTTGCCGGCACATCTATTGGCGTGGATTGTGGAGACGCGAACCTCAACGCTGACTTGATGTTCAAGTCCGCCAATTCTTGCGAGCACTCCTTATCGGTGCATCTGATCAGACCAAAGTCGTGCCTCAACTCCTTGTCGGTGGCCTTGCGAGTGGAGTTGGCGTCGACGACAGAGATCTGATCCGGGTCGAGCCAGTCTAGATCTCGCCTTTTAAAATTCGGTGCTTGCCCATATGCTGCTGTGTATTGCTTGGCATTCGGGTTACGATCGAACCAGCTGTCTTCATTCAGAAGCGCAAAGCCTCGATGGTCGAAGCGGTTGCCGTTGGCGTTAAGTTGCTCTGGCTGGCACTGGTTAAGTTGGAGACCATCGTCACCATCAGGGTTGACCAGGTTCCTGAAACGCATAGAGAACGCTTTCCGCGTATAGACGGCCTTCACTTTTGTCCACACCGTATCAATTCTGCCCGCGCCATGTTCCGTGCTGGTCTCCGCATCAATATCATTCCGCTGTGCTACCTTTGGGCAGTTTTTCCATAATTGTCCTGCGTTACCATTTTCGTCACCGTTGATTAGACGAACATATTGCTGTCGAGGATTACTCGGCCGACCGCCACTGCCTTCCAACTTCAAGTAGCCATTGTTGGCTTCGTGCAGGTGAGCGGGTGGCCACTCATCTCGCTCACAGCCCTTCCCTCCATTGAAGGCAGGGATTTTTGCGATCCATCCCTCCTTGCGTTCTTGGTTGTACACAGCCACGATTGGTCTTCTATCTGCACCCTGCGAACTATAAGGGCAGGTGATGATGCCGTAACCTGGGTTATGGTGTATGACGGAATTATAGTGTAAGCATGCCTGTCCATAAAGAGCATAGTCGCAGAAAATGTCTGTTGGGGGATCTGCATGATCCTCGATGGAAGTTGTCGCCCTCATGGGTTTCTTGCGCCGTCTATCATTACAGTCGCCATCGCCAGCCCGTTTCGCCTTCTTCGGTATTTCGCAGCTATTTTGGCTTGTCTTCGCGGGCGTATGAGATGATTTTGGGGGGCGTGTCGCGGAGGGCTTTTCTGTCGGTTTGTTGAAGTTGAGTGAGTGTTTTTTGCCGAAGACTTTGAATTCGGCCTTGCCTTCCTTTTCGACCCCTTTGACGCAGACGTCAATCAGGGCTGGTGTAGCTGCGATTTCTGCAAGGTCAAGAATTTCTCCTACAAGCCAAATTAGCTTACAGCTCGGTGATGCGTTCGAGGTGCGAGACTTGCCAACAATAGGGATCAGATCTTCAAGTAATTCAAGGGGAGCCAGCAAAGCGGGCACGGCCACTCTGCAAAAAGCTTTTGCAGCAACATCCAGCACGGCGTTTTCTGCCGCGGCTTCTGCAACCGCCTTGGCCGCATCTTCGGCCTTGCTTTTGAGCCCTCCTTTGGAAGGAATTGGCTTGAAGCCCTTGCAGCAGTAGCTTTGAAGGCCACCGGTACAGCTTTGATCGCCGTTTTTATCGTGGTGGTTCGTATCCGTCACAACCTCGGTCTCACCGTCGGCGCATCCGCTGATGCATGACAGCCCAACGCCCCGATAGCCCCGCCATCGGCAAGTGCCCATGAAAGTGCCATCGTCGCAACATAGGGTATGGTATTTGTTATTCGCACAACGAGAGTTAGTAGACAATTGGCCTGGCTGACCGTTTATCTGAGCCACTGGATTGGTGCCCTTTTTGCATGTGCTGCCGCAGTCAGTTGTGTAGCATGTAACTCCAGCCTGTAAGTTTGCACTCATTTGCTGCGCATCTTGTTGTTGACTCGTAGTTACTCCTGGCGCCCGTGCGAGACTATTACCAGCTTTCTGGTCGACCTGATCCATTGCCCAGACCTTCCTTGGGTGTCAGTCATACGTTCTTAATTCGAGCATAGGAGGAAGGCCCTCACCATAAGACCACCAAGGCAGCGAGAATTGGCAAAATCACGTTTCTGGTGAAAGGTATCGTCATCATCATAAGAAACCCATTGGTTACTGTCCCAAGTGATCCACTTCACAGCTGCTTTTTTGTCCCACTGTGGTGATAGGCTGTTTTTGGCAATGACATCCTGGATCTCCTGATTGTCGAGGATCCCGGATGCGCCAGAACAAGGTCCAGCATTGGCACCACCGTTGAATTGGCAGACACCGTTGGGACTGTTGCACGAAGGGTCCTTCAATGTGAAGCTGCGGCCATACTGTCGCGGCAAAATTAGCTTACGATGCCATCTAGAAGTGGTTCATGACTTGCCCAGCCCTGACCCATGACCACTTTGTCAGGGGTCACACCAGCACGCCAAAGAAGATCAAGCCCAACATCTATTTCAGTGATGTTAGAGTGAGGCGCAACATAAGGGCCTACAAACTTGGAATCGGCATCCCAAATTCCATGCACTGAGCGCTGATATCAGCATGTGCAAAATAAGTGTAGGGCACAAGCCTGGACCCACAATCATAGGCCATGAGATTAAACCAGTCAACAGAGGCTTGGATGCCAGGGAGGTCAAAATGCTGTAGGTACCAATACGACGTCGGCAGCGTCATGGAAATACCATACTTTGACCCAAACGCAGCCCTCAATTCCTTGGCGAGAGCGACATAGTTTTCTCGGTCTCCCGAAGCTCCTCCGCGGTCATCCGCCTGAGGATACTCCCAGTCAAGATCCACACCGTCGAAGGCATATGTATCCATGAATTTCATGAGCTCATTGATGAACTTCTGCCGATTTCCTGCACTGCCAGACATATCGCTGAAGGCTGTCCTCGTTGGGCCGGGATCAGTGAACGACCAGCCACCGACAGAGATCCAGGTCTGCAGACCGCGATTGACGTTCTTCAGCGCCGTGAATCTATTGTAAAGGGATGCGCTTTTTCCATCCATGGGAGCAATCTCGAAGCTGGAAGGATCGAAAAACGCAAAGGCAAAGTTAATGTGTGTGAAGCCATTGAGATTCAAATCTTCCGGCGCCACGTTCTGGCATTTGCGAGTGTTAGACCAGGACTCGTAATAACCGATTGTACGCTTTGATACGCTGCCGCCACCGCCGCATGAAGGACGATTGGGGGGCCCGCAGCCTCCGAAGCCTTGCTGACAGCCTTTTTTGCAGAAGTCGTCTGTCGAGCCACAGAAGCTGGTGAAAACCCATGCTGTGTCAGTGAATGGGGACCGTTTGATATTGCCATTTGAGGACCCTGGGGCAAAAACGAACCCGAATTCAGAGCAGCACACATTCAACGGACACTTTTGATTTCCACCTGCCGCATACTGCCCACACTCGGCCTTGGCATCACAGTTGGATGTGCAATTACCTTTACCACATTCGCTTGGGGAGTAGCCGCATAAGTCATTCGTACCGCAACAGGCTGCGTTTTCGCAGGGCGTCTGTGAGTTGCAGGTGCCTGTGGATAGACCTCGAGGAAGAAGAGAGAATGAATTTAGATTCGGGTTGAGCGGCCAAACGTTGTGTTGCTCTGGTAATGAGGCTTTTACAGCAATAACGCTATAGGCTACGCCAAGGACGATAAATATTGATGTCTGGAATCGCATGATGTTTGCACGTTCTACCTTGGCGAGGCTTGTTGTGATTATATTCTAGGATGGGGCAGGGCATCTCACGCTCAATTTTATGGCTACGTCCGACCGCTGCGCAGAAATATAGGCCCATCTTAGGGAAGATATGCTGATGGTCACACAGCAAATCCTTTCGGAGATTTGAGCCTATGGTGTAGACCTGCAAGCGGCACAAAATTGTAATTTTAGAACAGGGTTTCTACGTGTGACCGCAAAGTCATCGGAGGATGCTATAGGATCTCAGTATGGCTGGAGAAACAAGGTTCGGAATAGATATACGGAATATGTACAGTACCATAGGGGCGAGTGCGGGGTTCGAAAAACGGTGTGCACACAGTGCAGTATACACCGCCTAACAGTTACTGTATTGAACCGTTATCACAATTTGCGCTTTGTGAGTGGTCACCACCCATAATCTTGACCAATTTACGCTTTGGAGACAGTGTCACAAGACTACTGATATAAGCTATAGATATCACTCTTCAGGGAGTGACGAGAGTGAATAATCAGTAGCCCATCACGCATGTTTGCCTATACAACATCTAGTTATTCGGGTGCAGTCATACCCCTTCTGCTACTTGGATTCTTCCACTTGGAAATTTAACGAACTCGATAAATCAACATAACCTGATGTTATTGAAAAAGATTCAAATTCAAATGATTGTGTATTTCGCGTAGATTCAGTTCTAATAGTAATTTGGGATAAATGTTCGTGGATTTGTACCATTTTGCTTTTTGATCCTGTGGTCACCGTCTTTTGTATTACATTTCTTGCGGGGCATTCTTTCACACCCCTGCATATTCCTCCCTTGTACGTTGGGGTTCTCTGCCTACTTGTGGATTCAGCTCGGAAACGCAGATTCACCTCACATATCAGTCTGCTCAGCTCGTGATCGTGCAGGGAGCTGCTGGCTTTGCAGTTTTAAGGCTAGCCAATCGGACAGGATCGATGTCAAGTAAGTAGTTCTTTGCCCCAAAGGATTCTGCCTCATTAATGTGGTGAGACATGTTGCTCGGCGGTAAACAAATATGGCGATGACCTGCTTTCGAAGGAATAATCTATTTTAGGGCGACGTCCGGCTTGTAGGCTGGCAGTTGGATCGATGACATTAAAGCCACTTACGCCGCCCAGAGCTACCTACCTGATCTGCGAAGCCCATACACTGTGTTTTGCGACTCTCTATGTTTGGATTTGCAGGACATGGCACAAAGCTTGCTCACCTTCTCAATATGTCTGGTCTTGCTGCATAATGTGACAGCATTCAATTTGTACCCTCCAGTTGATCCAGACAAGCTTGCGAAGGCTTACAATCTCACCACCGACTGTCTTCAGACGCTGTAAGTGGCATTGATAACATTCCTGGTGGAAAGAGCCGTGGCGGGCTTTCCTGTACCGCGTATGAGTTAAGGCACTGATGATGAGAACTTATAATAGCAATCAGTCCCTACCGGACTGCGACCAAACACTCTTCCAAATGGTTGGCACCGTCGATAATTACTACTGGGAGGATGAAAATTTGACTACCCTTTGCAGCGGCAATTGCTCTTATGCCACAACAATGTGGGATCTTGACGTGACCAACGCCTGCGACGGCCAATACATGTCCGCGTACGGTAAACTCATACCCGCTGATTCTATTTCCGGCAGATTTGTAGATGGCATGAACATTGCATGCTTACCGTCTACGTATGTTTAAAGTCCTCTCGTCTCTTCCCCGTGATCTCGTCTTGGGCTGACTTCGCATTTTCGTTGCAGAACCAATGATACATGGTGCCTGATTGAGTCCCAAGATTGGATCGGCTCAGATATAATCCGTCCTGACTGTAGTGTCAATTCCTCGGACCCAGCTTGTTCAGTCAATGCAACGGACATCGACTCTGCTGAACAGAGAATGGCAAACCTGTATAGCGACAATACTGTAAGTGGTGACTATTACAGACGATCTTCGGATTAACTAGGTGACTGACTGGGTTTCTTGATCAGCTGTGCGACGACTGTTTTATTCAGATGCTCTACCTACGACTAACATCCTCATACCTCCCGGACACTGACTATTCAGATTACCTGGTCGATCAATTACAAGATATCTCAGACGTCTGCTTGACAGTTATACCTGATATCACAGTGCGTGCATTACCGACCTACCCAAGCGGACCACGAGCAAGCTCAATTAACTTTGGTACTGCAACCACGACCACGACAGCGACTTCAATCACATCACCGATTTGTACCGGACAGATAATAGGCGTATCTCAAAATCGAGCTCCACAAGTGCATGGAAGATCAGTCGAAGTCCGTCAAGATTCTTCAACCTGTGACACGCTCTCAAGCAAGTACGGCGTGACAACGGGTGATCTGCAGGCAATCATACAGAGTAATGTATGTGCAATTTCTAGCTCCATCTGCCTCCCAGCTGCCTGCAGCTTGCAGCAAGTTCCCACCGGAGCCACCTGGTAAGCTATCAAATCCATCCTAAACCGACGATTTTGGACCGTTTTGTATACTGAAATACGGCTTAGCGACTCCCTCGCAAGCAGCATCTTGCATAATGTCACGACTATTCAATTCCTTAACTGGAACCCCAACCTCATGGGCCTCTGCGACAGTCCTACTTCAGGCCAGTATATCTGCGTGGGGTGAGACTAACACCATCCCAGATTAAAAACCCATTGCTGATGTATCGAATTCTAGCGCTCCCGGCGGCACATACGCCCTAGCGTCACCGCCTCTGGGAACCAATGCTGACGCCGGCAACCAGCAACGTGGCGGCCCAGGTGGTGTCGCCACACCCACCACAACTGTTACGTCTGTTGGTAACTCAGCGTCTGACGGTCCCGGCCCTACAGCAACGCAATCTGGGATCGCAGCGAAGTGCAACAACTATGCGGAAGCCAAGAGTGGAGACAACTGCTACAACTTTGCCCAAGCCCACGGTATCACGCCGGATCAGCTATACGGGTGGAACAGCATCCTTGGGGCGAACGGCGTAAATTGCAACACCCAATTCTGGGCCAAAGAGTACTACTGCATTGGCGTCTCCGCAGATGGCGCTGGCAGTAGTACCAGGGCTAGTTCAGTGACCGCCCCAGGTCCCACTCAGTCCGGCATCGCAAGTAATTGCAACCGATTCTTGCAGGCGCGGAGCGGAGATAGGTGCTCTACATTTGCGCAGAATAGTGGTATCACAACTACACAGTTGTACGCTTGGAATCCAGTCCTAAAAAATGATGGTAGTGATTGTAGTACTCAGTTTTGGGCTGGAGAGTGGTATTGTGTTGGCGCAAGTACCTAACTAGTTCTATCTGTTTCCTTTCCGAAATATAAAAGCTTATATTATACTACACAGTATTATTAGTAATATATTAATACTATTAATTAGTATATATATATAAGGTTGCACGTAGTAACGTGAATAGTAAGCAGCGTGGAAGTAGGAAGCGCGGTGGTAGAGCTGGGTTCTAGTACTATTCTACAGCCTGAGGTGACAGAAACTAATCGCTGCCTCCTGAATATGGGGCCGCCTCTCTACTATATACAATTCCCGTCATCGGGCCTGCTTTCCATATGTTGGAATACGAGGTCATATGGGGCATATTGGTATTTTGGTTGTTGCTGTTAGGAGGCTATCTAGGAGGTGGAAGGTGAAAACTCTACTGGCGGGCCCCAGCCCTACCAGCCCTATGAAGGCGGAGATTACCATCTCCCCTATTTCCAACACCATAAACTCAAGGAACGGAGGGAAAAGATCAACTGATAATACCATAACTCGACATGTAGAAATCAAGCTGGAGGATGACGGGGAATGAGAGGTGTAAATATTCACCATCTAGACAACGGTGACGGTCGCAGTCTCAAAGGGTCAGCCTTATCCCATAGACTCTCCCTCCGCCACACAAGGCCAAGATGTCTGTACGCATCCTCTTTGTCGCCTGTTGGCTTTATTACAAAATACCAAATGAATTCCGTAGCTCGAGTCATCATTATGTACAGTAGACATTTCCGCAAACTGCGGCTCTTTCTCGTCGCGGATATAGTAGCCAACCCTTCCAAGCCCTCTGGTATATCTGAACACTCTTGAAATATACACCAGCAAAGCTCTTGTGAGTTGTAATTCAAGATCCGTGCCAGAAAGACACGCTCTTGAATTTATCGGTTACTAGAGTCTTGAGGGCCACGCTCATCTGCCTTCTAAGCAAACAATGCACTGTCCCCTGTGCCCTGCTTGAGACGCACATATACGCCCCCTGATCTCCAGCCAAAGACATCCTCAGGTACCTATAACTTATAAGGTCAACTGTAGAAGCCTTTTCTTTCAGCAAAGCATCTAATTATGCTATCCGTGACACCCAATGCTGCGATTCTTAACAGAGAATTTCGGTAAACGTCGCGCATTTTGGCACCTTCAGCCTCCCACAGCTGCGGAATCCTGGAGTATAAACCAGGAGTCAATCCAAGAATAACCAAAACTGAGTTTCCACGCGATAATTATTGCGTTACAAAATATTCTTGACACATCCGCAAGTGGAATGCCTGCTTACCTGGATGCTATTTGTCCGTTATCGTAGTGAGCATCTTTGAACTACCCCAGCGGTGGCTCTAGGTCAAAAAGGCATTTTTTTGGCCATCACGCTCTGGGTCATACATCTGAAGGTATGAGTCAATGTGATCCCTCCTCTCCACCAACAGCAAGCACCCGAGTCGGAAGAGAATTTGGTAATCTATTAGATCGCGTGCACTTTTGATGATTTGAGAGACAGTTTTCCACAGCCATCGATAGGCCCGCTGAAAGGCAGCTACAGATCCCGTATCTAAATGGTCTAGCTTGACACATTCGTCCAAAGTGGAGGTAATATCGTCTACCCGAATCGGCATGATACGACATGAGGGCTACTCAGAGACCAGGCATTGCGGTGAATAGTAGAGATCATTAATAACATGATATTCTCATCGATGTTGATATCCGTCCAGGCCTGATCATCAATTTCGAGTAAGTAGTCACGAAGTATCCATATCTGACCTTCTGGCAGAGGGTAGTGATATTCTCCAAACCAAGCCCAGCCGTTGCTCTCCCATTTCCAGCGCTCGCAATCTCAGAATGCAGAGGCCACCCGTTAGCCGCTGATGCTTTCAAGGATGTGACACTTGGCTGCTGAGCAAACCTCCCTTGCTTTTCAAAGTGTTTGACCAGTTCATTATCCTCTAGGAGGCGGTTCAACATCATTGAGAAAACTATGTAGAGGTGACACAGGTCACCAAGTTGAAGGAAATTGGATTTCGCCTCCACTAGGTCTATAGTACCGTATGCGCCCGGTGAACACGGCCGGGGAAGTGCGACGTTGATAACGGTGAAAGAGATATCTCTTCCATCACCTATGTTGATCGTGATGTCTTCGGTTGAGTATACTGGGCTTCACCCATCGTTAAGACTTCTCTGTGGGTCCCCGAATGGAAGTATGAGTTGAAAATTAAAAAAGGCAATAGCGGTCAACTCAGCCTCACGCAGGCAGCTTCAATCTTGGGTAACAGATGGTTGGGCCGGAAGTGTTCGAATCATGACTAAGAATACGCACTACAACGGCGCAGAGCAAACGAAGGAAGATGCGCTGCATCAATACTAGTTGACTTGAGAACCTTATAGAAGCAGAGACCAGCACAGATCGCATGTAGACAAAAGAGATGAGGGCAGGATGAGGAGCAAGAACCTAATGCAGGAACCTCGCAGCTAGGTTTCATCCAAGCTTGCCCTGGTCGTCAGACAGTCTTCGAGAGAGCGTTACAGTAGGACCATTGGAATTGAAGGACTTAACAAGATTAGTGAAACCTTGATGACGCTCTCTGCAATATTCATCAATTCCAAACGCCGGTGAAGATGAGAACAAGGTGATTAGAGTAATGAGGTTGCTCATGTATCTATTTGTAGTGCTTAAACGCGCGTCTAATTAATTACATCAAATCAAGTCCAATATCCAATCCAGCTCAATCTCCCCACTCTATCCACTTCTGCCCCCGTCTTTCACCAGTCGCTATCATGGTAAGCCCTCATCCTTCCCACAAGCTTCGTTCCCAGCTGAAGAAAAAATCCTAGCTCCCCCTCGGCCTCCTAACCGCCGCGCAAGGCCACCCCATGCTCGTGGAGCTCAAAAACGGCGAAACTCTGAATGGCCATCTAATAAGCTGCGACACCTGGATGAACCTAACTCTCAAAGAGGTCGTTCAGACATCTCCCGATGGCGACAAATTTTTCCGACTTCCTGAGGTTTATGTACGGGGAAATAACGTATGTCTCTAACCCCCCGCCAAACATCTTCTAGCAGCAGGGGAATACTCATCGGTGCACGCCGCTGATATTCGATGGGCAACAGATTAAATACCTGAGAGTACCGGATGAGATCATTGATCTGGTAAAGGACCAGCAGAGTCAGCCAAGTGGTAGTGGGAGGGGGAGGGGAGGAGCACCGAGAGGGGAGCATGGTGGTAGGGGCAGGGGTGAGAGAGGCAGGGGCGGTGGAGGGAGAGCAAGAGGGAGAGGGAGGGGATAAGAAGGAGAAGTGATAAGTAAGGCTTGGATATGATACCACGGAACGAACCAAGAAGTGTGAGCTTTGATACCCCGTGGAAAGAGGCATTTGGGAGGGTTATTTGCAAGAGAGGGCTGCGCTACACTGCGTCGGCTGAGATTCAGGTCACAAGTGCAGATAGCCGACCGCAAGATGGATCCAAGCGTCATGCGACTGTTAGAGATCTCAAGGCATCCATGTATTGCATGAAGCACATGGGACCGATATCTTGGGTTTTAGAGTCTTCGGACGGGCCTCCGCTTGCTTTGAGACGTGTCGTATCGAGAGCGAGACTGATACTCATCTTAGACTTGACAAGCACAAAATGCGGTACTACTTGGGAGCCAAACGTTCTTCTCCTTCGTGCATACTGATGTTCCTTTTCGAAAGGTGTCGCAGAAGCGGGGTCCATCCTGATTCTATGGAAATGACAACAACTGCAATGCTGGAAGTCTACAAGAGACCTACGGAAGAGAAAACTGAAGTGGATGAAGGAGGCCGCCACAACTACCTTCCCATTCCCGGAATGACACAATCATGAATATCTTACGTCCAGTGGGTGAAGCGTCTAAGTACCTATTATGTCCATGAGCACGGACAACATTATCAGGAATCCCCTATTCATAATGCTAAGGAGTATCTGAGGGATAAGAGCGCCTTCGGCGCAACCTTACGCAAGATCCCATGTATCACAAAGCAGCATTTCACAATCCGAAACGTTAACGTTGATTTTGTGAGATCTTTGCTGCTATTTGTCACTGACATAGATCCCTCTATACGTCTAGGAGGCAAGAACCTATGTAGAATTCGGTCCACACATCTGGGAGTGTAACGAGTGCAGGTATTATCAACGCCCTCAGATGCGACACCAGATTAGGCAGTATTGTTAGCATGGGTCAGTGTCTCCCATCCTACAAAGAGAATGTCCGTTCCTGCAGGCTGCTGTTGGAGGGTCAGTTTTTCGGTGTTCGGCATACTGTATCCAAGCCTTGTGTGCATCGCGTTGAAACCGACTTCGGTGACTATTGCATGGCATCAGATATTTACAGGTCAGGGAGGAGGGAGAGCCAATAACATGTACTCACTGGGACCAAGGCCCTTTTTGATCACACCATTGCATAGCCAGGATGGTACTGCAGCCCCGAGCGCATAGAGGGAATGAAACCCAAGCGCATACCGCAGTCGAGTTCCAGTATCTCCGGTGTAGAGATCAGTGCCCTGGATGCGAGCCGTTTCGGCTACATGGGAGATGGAGGAAATGCCATAGCCTGTATGGGTGAAGTCTCGGCAGGTCTCTTGAGATAGACCATCTACGAAGGTGCTTTGCCCTTGCCAGTATTTGATGATCTGAGCTTCCGTTGTAAGTCCGCTTCCAGGGGCGGCTTTTGGATACGGCCCGTCCTGCGTAAGATACACATATGCAGGAACACGACCCAGGTACTTTGCCATGGCATTATCGTAGCTGTCGCCGTCGTTGAGAAACACCGCTATACCAATTGCAGCTTCCATCATGACTTCCCTAGAGAATCAGAAGAACGAATGAGGGACTCAGAATGCATGCCACTAACCGAGCTCCCAATTGCCGTTACTGTTAGACCCAACTATAACTTCGGGAAGATATACATTGCGAAGCATGTTCTCGAAAGTGGCAATATCGCTCGCAGCCCAGCCGGCATTGCTGTAGCGAATGATCTCAGCAGCTCGAGCCCATGACGCTCCGGACCAGCCAGTCTGCAACGGCGCATTGCTATTGTTATGACCCTGGATGGTCTGAGCCCAGGCGTTCATATAGGAGATGGCCTTTTGCGCATATTTCGTACTGTCAGAAATGTACCAGGCTAGAGACATGGCGTAAGCAGCAAGAGCATCCTGTCTCTCCGACGTACAACCGATGTTTGGCGTGCTCGTCGGCCCACACTGAACTATGGTAGTAGGACTGGGCGTACGGCTAAGAGATGCCAGGGGATCTGCAAGCATAGCACTGTAGGCATTGCTCCATGGTTGTGCGCCTTGAGCCACCTTATACTTGATCAAGTTGAGTTGAGCTGTATCAAGAAGAACACCAGGGTGTGCAAAGTGTTCTGGAGCTCGGGGCTGATGAGTCTTAGAGTTTTCGACTGGGAATGAGGAGACTAGTTGCAGCGCTGCGAGAATGAGGATAGTGGGTTGGAAAATCATGTTGAAGCACCCGGTCCGTACACAGAGTCTCGGTAAGGGCCTTTGCAGGTCCTTTATATGCGGACTTTAACACCCATGAAGATAAGAGACAGAAACGGATGAAATTCAGGAACCAATCCCATTGCTGAGTACAGTAAGCTGACTGCATTTGAAGAGACATTAGTTGCCTGCTTTATAAATAGGTAAAGCCACGCCGATCATTTCGAGAGATATTCGATGAAATCCACTTCTAATTGGGGGCGGATGAGGGGACGCGGCAAATCGATATCTTAAGAGCCGATGCATAACCGCGATAAGAGCGCTTCTTAGGCGAGATTTACGAGGGAGCGAAAGTCGAGGTTAATGTCCTCCGCAATCAATGCCACGTGTGCTAACGACAATTGACGCATTATGGCATTGTCTATGCCCGTCGTTCAGTCCAGTGTGGCTTACAAGACCCTATCTCTGTTCGAAACCGGTGAAGCAGGCTTTTCGACGATGTTTAAAAGCTTCGCAACAGCGGAATTACGCTCTGGCATGTATACCAAAAGGAGGGCGCCCTCAAATGCCACCGCGGGCATACGTGCATCGTACATCAAAGAAGCAATCCTTTGTCAGCGCTTCAGGCGATCCACATGAGCTATCAGGTGGAGGCCAGCTTCAGGATCTTCCAACCGAAGCTGCTTATGAGGAGCTACGGCGCGCAGGTAACACGGGGAACTATTTACGGGTGCAGGCACTTGCGAAGATACTTGTCAGAGACCGGGGCGAGAAGCCGAATCCTAGGTTGTACTTGGCATTACTCCTTGCGAACACAAACCCGCAGCATGGCTCTCCGGCCGAGGTTAAGGGACTACTGCAGGAGATGAGAGACGAGGGCTTCACACCAGACTCGTCTGCCTATCATGCTGCGCTGAAGGTGGGTTAATTTGGAAAGAAAGGTGACTTGTCAGCTTATGGTCTTTTTTTAGGTTCTTGCTATCCACCCTGATTACATACTGCGGAAAGACATCCTCGATGAGCTACGCCAAAGATGGTTTTCAATATCGAATGAAGGCTGGCACAATGTCATAGTGGGAATGCTTAGAGATCGTCAAGTGGAGCTAGCTTTGGAGGCCCTCGAACAACTGCAATTGGATGGCGCAAAAATAAATCCCTGGCTGTATGACATGGTTACATACATTATGTGTGATGCAGAAGAATTTGACGAAGTCCTCCGACTAATCAAGTATCGCATCCACAACGGCGAGCTTCAAATCTCCCCAACCCTTTGGTTCTACTTGCTTGACACCGCCAGCCGCACCCTCCACTACCCTGCCACCCTCTACACCTGGCGCAAACGCGTCGAAACCGGCTACCTCAATCCGCCGTCCGGCATTTGCCTCAACATCTTGAACACCGCCTCTCGTCACGGTGACTTTCACTTAGGAACCGATGTCTTCCGAGTCCTTGGCAACCGTACCCATACCCCCGCACTTCATCACTACGAAGCCCTCCTCGAATCATACCTTTCGGCCGGCGACCTCAGAACGGCTCTCACACTCCTTACCCTTATGACCGCCGCCAGTGTTCCCCCCACCGAAGCCTCCACCCGCCCTATCTACACCCACCTAAAGGAGTCCTCTTCTCTCCCCGCAACCGCCCTCTCGATCCTCCACGACCTGCGTTACGCAGACCGCGAAATCCCCACTGTAGCCGTGAACGTCATCATGGAAGCCTCGATCTACCACCAAGACCTCGAATCCGCCATCGAAACCTACAAAACCCTGCACACGCTCTGTCCCAGCGGTCCCGACACCACCACCTTCAACGTCCTCTTCCGCGGCTGCAAATACTATCACCGCAAAGACCTAGCCATGTTCCTCGCCTCTGAAATGGTCGCCCTAAAGGTCCCACCCAACGCCCTTACATACGATCGCCTTATCCTCGTCTGCCTCGACACTGCCGAGGAACAGGAAGAAGGCTTTGAGGATGCGTGGAGGTATTTCCGAGAGATGAAGGGGATGGGATGGTGGCCGAGGCATGGGACTGTGGTTGCGTTGGCGAGGAAGAGTAGTGAAAGGGAGGATGAGAGGGTTTGGGAGTTGGTGGGGGAGGGGGAAGAGGAGGGCATGGAGAGGGTGAGGATGGAGGGGTTGGTAAGGGAGTGGTGGGGTGGGAGGGGGATGGATGGGAAAGGGGAGGAGGAGATTAGTAGGGAGAGAAGGAGAAGGGGGGGGAAGTTGAGTAGTGGGGGGGTGGTTTGATGTCTGGTAGAATGATATGGATGTAACCTGCTGAGATGGAAGGTACATGAGGATGTATAATTGAGCTGATGTACGCTGTAATATGCTACAATCTATATGAATGCCTATATACTACATTCCAGACCCTCATACCGCCAATGTCCCATCTCCATGCGTAAGGCTCAAGCCTATGACCATCGTACATTTCGTCCTTTCCATCGCAAAGATAGGGTAGCCATCTGCATGCCAGTCTCCCACACTCCATGTTGTATCTACTCTCCACCTTGCCACAAAAGTCGCCCCTACCTCCTCCTCAAATACCAATTAAAAGCCAACGCATTAATCTCAGTATTATACGGCGTCGGCACCTCCCCCAACCCAGGCCTCGCAACCGGATGCCGTATATACACCGCGCTGCACACCCGATGATGCACCTCCAAATACCGTGGCACAAACACAAACGCCGACATCCACTCTCTCGGTCTCCAGGGCGTTGCGTACGGCTTTGATGCATCGATAGGGTTATCTCTTGCGGCCTCGATGGCTTTTTTGAGGGTTGCCTCGTCCGTGGGAGCTAGAGAGGGTCTCGAGGGCGCGGGGGAGTCGGCAGAGTTTGGGGTGGCGCTGGAAGCCGGGGCGATGTTGAGGTTTGCGGTCATTTCTAAGAGCTGGGCTTCGATGCTATCGGTTAGGGAATTGGGACGGGAGAGAGTGCGTTTTAGGGTTCGTTGAAAGGCGCGTAGATCTTGTTTGCGTTTTGCGGAGAGGGAGGACGCGGATGGGGCGGTCAGAACGGAGCGAGCATTGCTGAGGAGGGTTGTTAGGGTTTGTTTTGGGGAGGATGCGGCGGGTGAATCAGCGGAGGTGGAGTCAGGTGTGGTTGGGAGGGTTTCTGAGGAGGGAGATTCCTCCGATAAGGAACCTTTCTGGCGGAATTTGCGCGTTGCGCGACGCTCTTTAGCATCTTTAGAGGCGCCGGTGGCGAAAAGGACGCGCTCGGGGTCGACTTGGAACATGTCGCCGGGGTTGAGTTGGTACCCTGGATAGATCATCTAGAGTATCCTCAGTCATCAATTACATTCCTTTATAAGGTGGCTGATATGAACCTTCTTGCCATTGACCCTCACATATCCATGAACCACGAATTGTCTAGCTTGTCGTGTGCTGCTGGCGAACAATGCTCGGAATACTGCGGTGTCAAGTCTCCTCTCAACTGGCGCATACACCATATTCATGTATGGAGTTTTGGGGAACGGCTTCGGCTTCATATCAGGTGCAGGCTCAAGGCCCGCGCCCCTCCCTAGAGCTTGTTCTGATCCGTCCGAACGAGCGAGATATCTGTGATCCATAGGCACCACGGAGCGTAGCGATGGCCGAAACAGCATCTGCCATTTCTTCTCCCGTATCGTTTCTCCATGATAAGCACGTGTAAGAGCTTTGGAAGTCCATTTCTGTTGGAAGTAGGTTCTATCTGCGTACTTGGGCAGTTCGGCACGAGAAAGATTGTAGAGATTGTATTTATTCCAGGATTGTCGGATTTTCTGAACGGGAAATTAGAAACACTATTAATGGAGGAGCTGTGCTATCTTTACTTACCAGTCGTTTAAGACCGTGAAATCGCTTTCGCATTGTGAAACCTCCTGTTACTTGGTACTGGTAGCTGGATATTCTTTGACTTGGTATCAGATCAGAGGTCCTCGGTCAAAGAATTTAGGTCGGGAAAACTTGCCCCTCGCTTGAGAAGCTCGAATTGCGGGCACGGAAAAGAAGCTCCCACTTTCATCCTATTCACCATTCATCCAACTAGCTACCGAACGTGCTGCGCTCTTCAAGGCACTTACTGTCAATTCATTCTGCTTCACTCTCCACGCTCTGACCCTAGAGCGCAGGTCAAGATCCTGCAAACACCAACACCTCCAATTCGGACTTCTCCAACCGAGTCACCATTACAATTCATTTTCTGTCTTGGGGAAGCTGGAGAGCTGCTCATATTAATCTCTTGCATACAGTTTCGACCTTCTATTTCTAATCGCTGGCCGCTGCTACCTTGTTTGATACGCACATCTAAAAGGGGCCAAGATGGTCGATATTGCAGTTGAGACGATTGAGCCGGACCCTTCTGCAACATCTTTTGAAAACAATCAGACTGTTAACACCTCGGAGAATGAGGCATTGCCAGAAGCTCCCAAGGAAACACTTGGTATATATCTAGTTCTCCCAGCCTACCGTTATTACAAAAGACCGCACTCCACTACAGATTATCCAAACGGTTGAGACCAAGCTAACTCTCGTTGAAGTAGACAATGATGCCTTGATAGAGGACAAGAGCACAAAAACTGAAAACACAGTTGCTGTTGAGACGGAAGGTCACGAAGCTCCAGCCGAAAAGGGGACGAACAGCGAATCGAAAAAAGACGGTGTGACATCAGATAAAGTCAGAGAAGGTCAAAAATGGAACAACCGCAACCGCTCCCCAAAGAATTTCAAACAAAACGTCAAATCCGACCTCACGTCTCAGCCAGTAAGTAGTGATCCAGTGGAAATCCGTAAGCAGGTTGAATTCTACTTTTCAGACTCCAACCTTATGTCCGACAATTTCCTCTATTCCAAAGTCGAAGGCCACCGGAATCTTCCTGTCCCAATCAGCATCATACATTCTTTCAAACGCATGCGCCATTTTCAACCCTATTCTGCCGTCATTGATGCTCTTAAAGAGAGTGAAATCCTTGTTGTTACCGACGATGATAGCTGTGTCCAGAGAAAAGCCCCAATTCCCGAACATCTCAAGGATAAACCCATGGTCGAAATTCAGAAAGTCTACGAGGACGCAGCCATGGCCAGAAGCGTCTATGTCAAGGGCTTTGGCGAGGAAATGCCGAGCACCCAATTCGATATCGAAGCTTTCTTCGCAGAACACGGCTCTACAAATTCCGTTCGTTTACGTCGTCAAAACAACAAGATCTTCAAAGGCAGCGTTTTCGTTGAGTTCGACTCAGAAGCGACTCAGAAGGCCTTCCTCGCTCTGGAACCTAAACCGAAATGGAAAGGCAATGACCTCGCGATCAAGAGCAAGAAGCAGTACTGTGATGAAAAAGTCGATGATATTAGAGCAGGCAAGGTTCGGCCGCATTCAGGTGACCAACCATCGAGCCACCGTGACAAGCGCGGTGATAACGATAACCGCGACTGGAGGATCCGGCGAGACGAAGATAGCAAGTCCGGCTTCAAAGATAGAAATGGTGGGCGACACAAGGGCTTCGGGAGCGCTGGCCGTGGCCGAGGCGGTGGGAGGGGCAGAGGCCGTGATAGGGATGGGAGAGACCGTAATGGAAGGGATAGGAACGATGCAAAGAAAGAAGACGGAGATGAAAAGTAGGTCCTGCGCATCTCATATATGACACTTGTCTACTGGGCCTCGACCTAACCAATCAAAGCAGCACCCCAGCTCAACCCGAGTCTCCAGCCGCTGAACGCATCACCAAGGAGAATGGAAGAGCAATGACAGCTGAAAAGCCCCATGACACTGTTATGCCAGATACTGCTCCCGTAACCTTCACAGAACCAGCCTCTAAGAAGCGTGCGCGCGAGGATAATGACGATGGCGCTGGAGAGCAAGGTAGCGCCAAGAAGGTGGATATCAAAGATGGCGACTCCTGAGATGGGGTGACTGAGTCACCTAACGATGCACGAATGGGCAACAGAATGCTCCTCGGATTCCAAAAGTGGACTAGCACTCAAAGGCATCATCTTTCCACTAGCGATTTCGTACAAACGAGTCCCAAGAAGCATGGGCAACAACGATTTCGAGACTCCAATTACTCGCACGTGCTAACACTAGGCTTGCAAGCCCCGAAGATACCTGTGCACATATGGCTTTCTAGCTCTTCTTCCTGTTTGGAAGACGATAAAAGCGCTGATCGACGACATAGATGTCAATGATTTGATGCAGATACAATATTATTACAGAACGCTAGTTCCCTCCATTGTAGCCAAATCACCCGCTCCTAATATGGAAGCACCTCCCAGATGCCCACCTGAAAAGCAAACCCCCAATCGACCGGATAGCGGGCATGTTTCTCCAACCCCCAAAATATCCTACAAACACTTAAAGCCCCTCACCGCTATCCAGCATGTTCCACAATCTCACTAACAACCGTTCCCCCTCTGACCACACTCTTCATCTGCTCCGGCACCGGCCTCTCCACATAATCATCATCTTCCCCCTTGCCGGGTAGGTTGATATTCACCCCTGCACACTTACTAGTAAATACCTCCGTGTCCAGGCTCTCTTTCCCGAGATAAACCGCCGCCCCATCCACCTGATCCAACATGACAGTCGGCAACGTGCCAAGCACTTGCATCTCGAACTTCGGGGATTTGATTACGTCTACGGACGACACCAAGCTGTCAATGACGAGAGAGAGGCGGGTGCAGTTGTCGATGCTAATGGCATTTGCTTTGCCAATTACGCGGATGGCGGTTTTGGTGCATCGGGAGATGAGAATGGAGTGCGTGATGGAGGCTTCGATTTCCAGCATGCCGTCATGGGAATCGTAGTGTTCAATGATCCACTTGTTGCCGTCGAGTTCTCTTCTTGGGGGTTTCTTCGTGCGCATGCTCTCTGGTTTAGGCTTTTTACCCGGCAAGGGGGACTTGCCGCGGGAGGAAGCGCTATTTTGAGATGCGGTGCGAGTGGGAGCAGAAGGAACGGCCGCGCCGGCGCGGAGAGTCGGGTTCTTATGGGTTTGAGAGGATGGTTCGACTTTGCGGAGATGGGACGTAACCGCTTCACCTTTTGAGAGCTGGTCGAAGACGGCGCCCATGTCGGCGGTGCCGCCATTCGTGGATGTGGTGGAGGCGCCGTTCGTTAGGGGGTTGTCAAACGTCGGGAGAGGTGGTGGGGGTGGTGGAGGTGGAGTCGCTGAGTTCAAAGGTGTGGTAGCGGGCTTAGATGATGATTGACCTGACTGGACCTCGTGGAGAGCTTCCAGCGGGTCTATCCCATCTCTATTATTCCATGTGACGCCCGACGGGTAATGGTGTTTGACGTAGCTAGTAAGCGAAGTGAAGATACGGTAGAAAGCCTGTGCCCATTCAACATGGATACGGTCTCTGCAACGAGGTTAAACTTATGTGGAGTAGGCATAGTCAGTGAAACTTACTTTTCTTTATACTCTTTGATCACACGATTGCCGTAGAATTGAGCACTACCCAGCATATCGCCGATAAAAGCTGCCGGTTTCGGGTCAATTGTAATCCAGCCAAGTACAGCGATTCCTTCCGAAACAGTGGTAAGATGGTTGAAAAGAGGCGAAGGTCGGTTGGCTTCCCGTATATCGCTCACGGCACCCATCATTGATTGCAACTCCTTCAATATCTCCATGTATACCGGCGACTGGATATCTGGTTTCTTCGCCTTTGTGGTAACGATGAGAAATTTACGTTGAGCTGCAAAAGAGCGTAAAACAGCGGCGGACTTCTTCGTCAGCATATCTTTGCTCGTCAATGTCGAAGTTCTCCTGGTGGTGTACCTGTTCCGCTACCAGGCCTCCAATCTCTTCACTCATGTTCACATACGTCTTGACGTCCCCGTTGATCAAGCCATCAAAGTCATCGATGGCTGGTGGTAGAGGTTCAAATACAGGCTGTGGAGAGGCAATAGTTCCCACTGGTCGATCAATTCCACGGCCGGTGGCGAGACCTGCTTCCGGCAATGCTGGAACTCCGTTCGTTGACGCAGATGCGTCGCTCATTGTCGGAACTAAGTCCTCCAAACGTGAAGTTGCAGCTTCGAGCCTGCGGATAATTGTTAGCGAGGCCAGAGGCATTTTTACTGAAGAAAAGGTGTGGTTGGTGTCTATTGTTGGCAAGGGGGCTGTTTATGGATGATGCAGAGAAGAAAAGGCGGTCTCGATAGAGCATGAGAGACAAGTTCATGCAACGTACCGCTTGATGAGCGTCGTTAGGTTATTCATACTGTTGGCCATTCTGTAAGAGCAATGCTGTAGCTGTCGAAGGAGTGAACAGAACGCAACCTGCTGCTTTGGAAGCTGCAGAGTCAAACAAGCCTCCTGACCGCGTCAATAATTCACAAGTATCACAGTCACGACGGTATATATGTAGCTTCAGTGTCTTATGCTCAAAGTATTTCATTTCTGGGATAGACCGGGATTTAGCTACGCTTACATAATCGATATTGGCTAAAGAGTTCCCTACCTACCTACTACCTAGACCCGACCTATGTAAAGTGAAGAAACTCTCTCTGATCGAGTTTGGTTTCTCGGAAGATTGCTGCCCAGCAAAGGGTCAGACCTTTTTAGAGGTGCTGGGGGAATTCCATGATGAGCAGTCCTGGGATGTCAGGCAAAGGTGCGTTGTAGAGTTACATAAGCCTGGTGAAGGACTTCTCAGAATGGATTTCTGTACGCTTGGCATGTTCATCATTGGTGGGTCAGCTTGGAGAGAGAGCTTGGTCGCACAACTCAGCAATTACAGATGAGATATGGTATCCTCCGCCTAGACCACCAGTACTTGGAATCATGGGAGGAGCAGGCTCTTGGGCAGCACTCGGAGCAAGACTCTTCCGGAAACCGCCATCTTCTGTACTCGTCGGATGGGTAGTGCACAGAGGTTCCGACTTTCCACGAGAGCTAGAGCAAGAAATTTGCTCATGGCAAACGCGGTGTAACTTTATAAGGACTCCCGAACGCCTGACGACACGAGGTCTCAATCATTATACAAATGAAGAGCATCGAGGTAGACATCTTCAATTAATCGAAGGACCAAACATGGGCTGATAGTGCATGATCCAAAGAATTCATGTATTTGACCCCTAAGATCCGAGTCGATCAAAACGTCCTCCCTTTTGAACACCTCAACTCGAAGACCTACCACTTAATCTGCTCCCCAAGACGTTGCATCGAGCTTGTTCAAGGCATCCTTGAGAAACGCAAAGCGCTTGAGCTCGATGGCAAGTTCCTACCGGGGACGATGGAACGGCCTATATTCGTCTGGGAGCCCGTGCCCGATTTGTGTGTACCAAGCGAACTCCTTAATTGCATGGAGGCGCTGAAGTTTGTCAATGTCATTAGTCCAAACCTCGATGAATTTGCCGCTCTTTGCGGTGTCGAGATCGATCTGGATCAAGACTCGGGCCACCAAATCTTGAGAAGCAAATGCGAAGAATTGTTGACCTTAGGCTTTGGCTGCAAACCTGGCGCCGTTGTGGTTCGGCTTGGTGAGCGTGGTTGCTACTGCGCCCAGTCCGCCCGTCACACTTCCTTCCCGGCTTTTTATGGCTTTTCAAGCAAGTCCGATAACACCCAAATCGAAGAAGTCCAACACGAGTCGGAGAAGCGCAAATTCGAGAGTGGGAAGGTTGTGGACCCAACCGGAGGTGGTAACGCGTTTCTTGGTGGCTTCTGTATTGGGCTGATGACTGAACCTCATGCTGGACGCCTGACCGACTTCGAGGTTGCATGCATGTACGGTTCTGTTGCCGCTAGCTTTGCAATCGAGCAGGTAGGAATGCCGAAGCTAAGCTATAGCGAGCGCGATGGGAGAGAGCTGTGGAACGGCGAAAGCGTCTATGATCGGACGAGCCAATTCGAGATAAGACTCAATGTACTGCCACTCACGGATGAACAGCAGCGGAACGCTTCACTGTATGAACCTGCTGGAGACGGCATGAATGATGGAAAGATGATACGGGAAGGTAGCCCTGCTGCTTGATCCTGACAGGATTTGTTAACTCGATCTTGATGGCCCGCACTTACCACTATTTAACTAATGGTATTGGTAAGACGCAGGCATTCCTCCTCTAGAGCCTTGATTGATACACTACTTTATATGGTAACTCCTGTTGTGGCCGTCCTTAGAACTACTAATCATCAGCATTGGGAGTTGGGTCTCTGTAAAGAAATCTACGTCCATGGCTTGCATAATGATATATGTGCCTTAAGTGTCTAATGATTGTGAATGCTTCCCTATATGGGGGATATAAAGCCCCTTCCTTTCACCAAAACGCCAGCAATGATGTCTGAGGACAGGAGGCTATTACTGCCCTTTCGCGGCTCGCTCGTGCTCTATGATCTGCTTGCTCCACCTACACCATAGTACTGTCAGATCTGATAATGTGGCTGTATCTCAACTGAGGATCTGCCCACCATCGACTTGGAAAGAATCTGTCTTTCTCAGGAAACCTGGTCCGCACCTCTCGATCTGCACTAACGCTCCATACCATTGCCACAATGCCAACGATGACGGCTCCCATTACTGCCGTATTTGCCTTCCAATTCGCCGGTTGCGCGTACCATCCTCCAGAGGGTGACCATACATGCTTAGGATAGCTGTGTCAGGGTCAGCCATGGGTATAGAGCCCCCGAGTTGAGAAGAGTAGGCGGAATGGCATATAGCGCTTACGGTATTTTCCCTCCACTGCTGTGAGAGACAGCAGCACCTTTCGATTGGACTGTCTTGATTGAGTGATCTCCCTCCATGATGATTTTCCAATCTGATACAGAGCTTGCTGCAGATATTCTGAGAAGCAGTCGAGGTGAAGGTATTTAGCTTAGCGTCCGCCGTCCGCTGTACAACCCCTGCACTTTCACGACACGACTTTTAGCCCAAGAAATTTCCTAGGTCAGCACACGATATTGATATTCACCACAGTTCCAATCGTCCGAGTTTGAAGTCGCAAGGGACAGCAAGGTCATTACCAGTGGAGGTTTACACATGCAAAGGTTCCGCGTCCTACGATGGAGCGGCTGCCTGCTCACTCCTCGAACAAGGCCATGCTGCCTCCACAATCAACTTGCTCGCAACCTTCGCCTACAATCCACCGCCGCCTCTCCTCTACTACAACAAGAACAAAGCATAGATGACCCTTCAGTAAATGCAGATGAAGCTCCCTCACCGTTGCGACCGCCACGGTTCTCTCTCCAAAAAATGCCCTCTCCACCTCCTTCCCGCGCATCCTCCTCTGCAAAGCTCTCTGCATTGCATGCTCGACTCTCCCTGTCCCCTCGTCTACCATTTGGAACGCTCGCACGCTGCCTCATCGACCCTACCGCTGATATCGACCCCCTATTCAACAACGCCTCCCTCGCCGTCCTTGGCGGAGACCTTTTCGGCTACTACACCGCTGAAGCGATACTATGTCGCTTTCCCCGACTACCTACCGAAGTAGTTTTCGCAGCCATGTGGGCATATTGTGGTCCAAAAACCCTGGCCGCTATAACACGAGAGTGGGGTGTAGAAGCTGCTGCCGAGCCTGGAGGCGAGGTTGACCCAGGCTACCTCCAATGCAAGCGCCAAGAACCTGGCAATGCCTCCGTCGATGGCACGGGCATTCAAGTTAAAGAACTAGAGGATACCGTTTCAGAAAGGAGCGCCTCAGACAGACCCAACGCAGAAAAGGGCTGGCGACGAGGCATGTCCAGCCGCACCGTTTACGATGATTACTTCGGCGAAGAAATCAACCGCACCGAAACCGACTACGCCGAGCGTCCCAAACTGCGCGAGCAAGACGCGCATGCGAAAGCGGAAAGAGGGATCACGCTCGAAAGAGCAAGCATGAATTTCGTCAGAGCGCTCATGGGCGCCGTATACCTCCACTGCGGCAAAAGAAGCGCGAAGCTTTTCTTCAGGGAACACATCCTCTCCCGGCACCTCAATGTCAGCAAGCTCTTCGAGTTCCGGCAACCCACGCGTGACCTCTCGAAACTCTGCGCTCGCGAGGGCTTTGACTCGCCCGTGGCGAGAATATTGCGGGAGACGGGAAGGATGAGCAGACATCCGGTGTTTGTTGTGGGGGTGTTTTCAGGAAAAGAAAAGCTTGGGGAAGGGGTTGGGGGAAGTCTAGATGAAGCGAGGATACGGGCAGCGGTGGCGGCGCTGAAGGGATGGTATATGTACAGTCCACTAAAAGTGAGGGTCCCCAGCGACGCCGAGGATGGGAGGCCATGGGAGCCCGTGATGGTAGATGGTGGGGAAGTTGTCGCCTAAGTCCCTTGAGTCGGTCGTGTGTATACCTTGGGGTTTTAAAGATACTCAAAGGGGGTATTAGATTCGGGAGAGGATTTTGTATGCATAGGAAAAGGAGCTCCTTGTCATTGAGCGGCGTCGATGATACTTGTACTTTACATTGTATCCAGACCTGAACAAAATCCACTTCTCCGCTGGTTGAGTGAGTGGAGGGAGTGAGTCTTCCTTTTGCTTGTTTTGTGCTCGTTTGTTTTGAAAATTGTACTAATCTGAGAAATCAAGGGGGCGTATTTGGGCATTGGGACATCTCTTCGCTGAACGCCCTTTTTCTAACCCGCCTTTCCTTCCTGGGCGGTTCAGAAGTCGAGGATGGATTTTGGTTATTGCGTTTGAAGATTATTTAAACCTAACCCTAGAAACCTCAAGACCGACCTTTTGTCTTTTCGATAACATTTTAAATTTTGATCTCCTCAAGTTATTCTTGTCGTCTTATGTTTCACCTTGAGTCATTTTCTATAGAATATTACATCGTTCGACAATCTTTCCTATGGAGGGAGAACAGAAAATTTAAATCGATCACCCCCTGATGGTTCATTCTTCGATCTTGCAATTGCTTTTCAAGATTAGAAAGGAAAATAATTCGAGAACATGTAGAATTTCTAAATGGGACACGAACTTCAGCAAAGCCTCATCCAAGAATCCTGTAGACCTCGAGCCTTCTTTGGAATATACGACATCGACTCAAGTCAAGACCATAACATGTACTTCTACGGTATTCGGTTGAAAATTTATATACTCTATGCTCTACGGTCCCTCTTTCTTCCCCACACCCATATCCTCACCGATGCGATGCAGTCCCTGCTCTAAATGGGTATCATTCTCACGCTCATCAACAATCCGCTTAGGCTAAAAATCTTTGGGCGTTGCTGTCTCTCTTGCGGCGCCCCCGTAGTAGTAACGTGTTCTATGCCTCTTTTCACACCGTCTCCTAGCCCGGTCTACTGTCTATTTAGAGGTGTCATGTCTGAGTATCCCGTCTCGCTGGTGAATATCACGAACTGAAATTCTCATCCTCCCTCATGATCTGCCCAACCACATGGTCCTTCGGCGCTTTCATCTCACCTTCCGGCACCCCTCCAGGCAGATCCTCGGTATTCACATGCTGGATCCCCCTCGTAATTCCATCTATCCCCCCCTCTTCCACCTTATCAGCCGTACCGGATCTCTCAGAACGTCGTTGCTGAGAAGGCGGCTCATCCGGAAGCGGTATATGTTCCTCGCCACTTGGCCCATGTGGTTTGACCCCCACAAATTCGTCGTCATCCACCTCGGTTGACTTCGCACTTTTGATACTGCCGGCTTTGCTGTGGCCTCTATCGTGGGGACTTTCTGTCCTAAGACCTAGAGTTTTCTGGAGAGCCGCATTCCCATGACTCACCCCTTTCCAATCAGCGGGCCCCGTCTCCAGTATCGGCTGTCCCTCTTTAGGCTCCTCCACGATTTTCCTGGTTCCTAGCTGACCGGCTTCATCGACAGCCCTCCAAACGACACTCAACCGGTCTAGTGCTTTCGTCCCTTTCCTGGCACTGCCCTTGATCCCATCCATGGCCTCCCAATCGATCTCAAAGACCCCATTGGGAGTAGCATCGCCGCCATTTTCGGGGCCAGAGCCTTCGAAATAACAGTTAAACCAGACGTGCGCAACGGAGGTGACCATGGTGAAGCCGTAGGCGGCTTTATTGCGGCGTTCGAAGGAAAGGCTGAGGTCGGATGTGGGGAGGACGAGGCGGGTGTGCGGGCGGAAAATGGCAGCAGAAGCGGCCGGGGGCCTGGTTTGGGGGTTTGGAGGGGAGGTCCGGGAGTGGGAAAGGGGGCGGGGGGAGGATGTGGAGCCGGTTTGCGGAGTGGCGGTCGATGGTGTAAAGTCTTTCTCGTCTTGTGGGTTAGGAGTTCCTGTTGCTGGTGTCCCGTCCACTACTATTCTTTCCTCTTTCGAAAAGACGTGGAAGGTCTTGATCATTCTCCCTTCGTCCACATACCCGTCTAATGAGACCTTTACACCGTCTCTCAGCCCCCAGACGTGAACTTCTAGCACTTCGATCTGCCTCTCAACGTATAGTTTTTCGTGCTGGGTCCACCTCTTAACGTAGCCGATCCATCGAAGCTGACTCGGTATACTAACTCCTGCCCCAAATCCAGACCGCATACGCCGGGCTGTGAATCTATTCACAGCGTCTTCCACCGTCCAACTCTCCTCACTAATCAGATAGCTACACGCGACTGTTCCACTTCTCCCTTTCCCAGCTTTGCAGTGTACGACAGCCACCCTCCCAGGGTTCGAATCCAATCCTTTGAGCCAATCGCGCATGCTAGCCATGATGTTGGGTATCAATGCAAAGGGTGGAGGATGGTGGTCGGGCCATGGATAGTGTCGTATTCGTCCGTAGACCTCCGAGTCTGGGTACCCTGTGCCCTCGGCGCGGAACTCCCATATTGCCCAGTTGATGCCATGTTTATAATCCAGAAACTTGACGAGGGCGTCTGTGGGGTTGCGGTAGGCTCGTTGGGGGTAGGTTGAGGATGGGCCAGACGTAGCAACGACTAGAGATAGATAGAAATGTCAGCTGATATCTCGGGGAGAAGGGATTGTGAGCGTTTGGCGTGCTTTACTATTGTCTGTAACGTAGCATAAATCGAGACCTGCCTCGGGATGTCGTGAGCGAGGGCCGGCAACTATTGAACGAAGGATGGAAGCCTTCGAAAATCAGCAAAAGATTCGACCAATGCATTCTCTTTGAGAAGTTGGTTACCATTCCCGTCAAGAATCATACAATTCCCTGCTAATGTAAATCCAATTGCAATACTGTTGGCGATCGAAATAGACGTTATGTCGCGGACGAAACCTGCACTAATTTGGGTCTCGGAACGCGTGCTTATGTTCTTATGCGACTACTCGAGATGTCCGACCAATTCTGCAAATATCACACCCAAAGCCAAAGTATAATCTATACATAACAAGCAAAGATTCACTCATCAATCTCCTTTCAAAGCTTTGAAACAAGCTTCGAGACAACGCTGCGGCAATGCGTCATTTCTCCAGATCTTGTGGCTTGTGAGATTAGCGAGATAAGGTATCGTTGTATGCAAAAGTCTGGTTCAGTTTTCGGGTTTTAGCGAATTTGGCGGGGAAAACACACAAATCAGCCTCAAATTTGGTGCAAATAGAGCAAATACCTAGATATCATCCCCACACCCCCAAAACATCCCAAAGCTTCATTTTTGAAGCTATACAAACCTCAGCCTCACACGGGGGCAATCCTAGATAGTCAGAATGCCCCCCAGGCGTACCGGACGCAAAAGGGCTCCCTTCAAGGCCCTGCTTCACCTAGATGCACCCAAGGCTTCTAAGGCACGCAAAATCGCCCCCGTATCTAAGAATCCTATCGTACCTAAGGATCCTATCGTACTTTCTTCAGGGGCAGAGGTCTCTTCACCCCCGACGCTTTCAGATATAGAAGACCTTCCTTTGCTCAGGCTTAATCCTCTCAAGATCTCTCAGCCTAATCCTTCCAAGACTTCTCAGACTTCTCAAGTCGTAAACGCACTCATCTCGAGCGAGCTTGTGATCTTTGCCGCTAAGACTGCTGCTACTCTTGTCGCTCGAAGAGCGCGTGTGTCATCGTCAGCGAAGCTTGACTGATTTGAAGATGAGAATGAGAATGAGAAGAATCTAGATGACAATCAGTCTAAGACTCAAGCAGCTTCAAATCAATTCACAAAGCTCACTGCATCGATGAAAAGACGAGAATCGACGAAGTCAAAGTCATCACTAGAATCACTCAGATCATTCATGAACATGACAGTCAAGTATGAAGTCATTCTCATCATCAATGACGTCTTGCAAATTACTACAGATGATGAGAACGACGTCAATCTTCAAGATCTGCATCAAGAGCAGATGCATAAATGCTTTGAGCATGTTGATTTCATCGATCTGAAGTGTATGCTAGTATTTATAAAAGTCATCATCATCTGATATTTAATAAAGAAGAATGAGCAAATGATTCTGACACTGCACGATTTTTGAAAGAAAGTAGCTTCGAATGTTCAACAGAAGTACTCAGCAGACAAAAAGAATGTAAACATTAATCTAGAACTCATCTTTGATCGCGATAAGACTGATATCACGTCTTCAGCGCTCATAGCTGAGCTTTCAGCGACGAAAATATCATTCACTCAAACAGCGAAGCTGAAGAAGAAAGTCGATGAGCATGATCGACTTCGTGCAGACATTGTAGAACAAACGAAAGTTCTTCAGATGAATCGAATTTGCAAAGAAAACTGTCACAATAAGAGAAAGTACTGCTGAATCAATGAGTCAGACATTCATCATCGACTGACTGCTGATCATATAATATGCTGATCAGAAGTAATCAGTAGAGACTGTTAGGAACCTGCCTAGAGCGAGTCAGATAGGAGTGTCATTTAACTAGAAGATAAATGCTAAGGAAGAAAGATAGCTACGGGAAAGAAGCTGGCTACATATGTGTGTTTCTCAGCCGACGCTAGGCCCAATAGGGACTAGTCAAGATGACGGAGCGAGGATAGGCCTGATAAGGCTAGAAGGCTGAGCCTGGCAAGGCTAGAATCGTGACATTACTCTCCCCCTTCGACGATTCATGTTCGCATGAATGTATTTCCTGTTCGGCTCGGTTGATTGCCCAATCACGATTTCACAGGCTCAGACCTGTTAAATCGTGATTGATTGAATCGTTGATTAGCGCGATTTGTTCGAGTATTGAATATGAAAATCGTCAACGATCTCCTGAGCGTTCATAAATTCGTCGCCATCAGCGTTGTATCAATTGAGGTCATTGTCATAGCCATTTCATTTGATTCTATACTGAAGTCGTCTTCGATATCGACGAAAATTCAATATATCATCGATTTCCCACTCGTCTTCGTCGTTTACCACTATTGAACCTGAGGATTCGTTCTTTTGATCAGGCAAGGGATCGTCGGCGGCAGGGCGAAGCAGGTCAGGATGAAATACATCATGAACACGCATAGACTCTGATAATTCCAGTTTATATGAAGAGTTGACGAGATCTAGATTGATGAAAGAATCGAGCATTTTGTCATCTAGCTTCTTGAAAGATCTCGCTGTAACGATGTTTCTTTCATTCAGAAACATCTTTGATCCGATCTCGTAATCAACTTCTTTTCTATGCTTATTGACTTGTTTCATCATTTGTTCCCGTGTTTTGACTAGCGACTCGCGAGCAAACTTCAATGTTTTGTTCATATGTTCAGATATATTCTCGACTTTAGTCGTCTGCAAGCGTTCACGAGAACTTTCATATTCGATGACATCGAGTTCAAAGCTCATATGAGAATAAAAGTCTTTGTTTAGAAAGAAAGAGATCGAGAAGATGACTGAGAACAGAGCATTATTGTCGACGAACTCGATCATGAATAGTAGCTTAGCTCAGTCATTCTGCATGTACGAACAGAAGGATCGAAGGTATCTTTCGACGTTCTGATTGACTCGTTCACTTTGATCATCGATCTGAGAATGATAGGCTGTGAAGAGTCGAAGATTAATGCCTAGTCTTTTGCAAAGCGACTTTCATAGAATGAAGGTAAATTGAGAGTCTCGATTCGAAACAATGGAATCGAGTAAATCGTGTATTCGATATATTCACTGAAGCATTAGCTCAGCTGTTTTTTCTGCTGTGATTCTCTCGTCATCAGTGAAGCAAGAAATATAATGTCGTTCTTTTGACAGTCTACATATCAC
>JAABUZ0100000233.1_pt1 | contig 145582 bp, 133 predicted proteins | sample 5562091 | NCBI WGS metagenome assembly JAABUZ01 (sample SAMN12813069, study PRJNA571459) | rock metagenome | isolation source: Antarctica rocks | place: Antarctica: Victoria Land, Linnaeus Terrace sud | collected 2015-12-21 | reverse complement strand
CTTCTGCGCGTCTGAAGTTTGCCACTGCGTCACCGTGTGGAAGTAAGGGGCGGGGTCTTCATCCACCAAATCCAGCATCACGCCTGGCAGAAGGGTGCAGGAAGAATTGTTGCGGTTCACTTCCACGGTCAGCGCCTGCGGCCCGCGCACCAAAAACCGCTTCCAAACGCCGTTCCAGAAGTCCTTGATTCGCCCGTAGGCCAACTCCGGCTGCCCGGCAAAGCGGCTGATGTCCTGTAATCCCATTCCGCTGTGGGTGCGAATGGAAAGGCGGTAGTCACGCCAGCAGTTAGGGCTGGAATGGCCGTCTTTGTTGAAGTCATACAAGGACAGGTAGTAAAGACCCTTGGGGATCGTCAGCGTACAGTAAACATGAGGGCCGTCAACGGTTACCGGATAGCTTTCACTATGGTCGTCCACTTCCGTTTCGCGCCGGTTGATGGCCCAAGTCGTGTAGCCTTTCAGCACCCGGCTGTGCAGATACGTGGGAGGCAGTTCCAAACTGTTGGGGTTAGCGGTGTAGCGCCACTGCATCCAGTAGCGCAGGCTGTCACCCTCCCTGTGGTTTGGCCCCATGCTGAAGTCGTAGTCAACCGGCTCCCATCCTGCCCCCCAGAGGTAATCTAAAGGGATGGGATGAAACAACGCGCACAGGCAGGCCCAATAGCGCCCGTAGCGTCCCTGCCAGTCGCCTTTGGTCAGCCAGTCGTCATCCAAAGCCGCCACAAACGGCTTGTCGGCATCCGTCTGCGGCTTGACCTGACGAACCCGCGCAAGCATGGTATTGAGTTCAGCAAGCGTGGGCGCTTTGGCATAGATGGGGAAATAGGAGACCATAGAAGGTGTCGTCAATGTTGGTAAGAGTGTTTCCGCGTTAGGCTTTGCTCCCGTCTCGGTCTGCATCAAGCCGCCGCCATAGCCGCCCATCAGCATGGCGGTACCTGTCGGCAGCAGGGCGTAAACGTAGTTGTCGGCCATCTGCAACGGCTGAGATGGCGGCAGGTGATGGCCTGTCCGCGAGTCAAACACTTCCGGCGGCCCCTGCCGATGTCCCACCCACAGATGCCCCGCGCTGTCTTCGGCAAGCGCCGTGATGTAGTCCTCGTGCAGCAAGTCTTCCCCTTTGCCCTCGCGCCTGTAGCGCCAAGTTTGGCCGTTGTCATGGCTTGCCGCCAGGCCATGCCCTGTGCCGCAGTAGATTGTCCCATCCTGCGCCGCCAACAGGCAGTTGGTCAAAGCAGAAGGGAGGCCGTCACCAATACTTGCCGTTGGCGTTATGGCAGGGCCAGGGACAACGCGCCACGTCTTGTAGTCATCAAGCGCGGATGCAACAGCCACGCCGTCGCAAGGCGTTCCGACATACAGCGTGCCGTCTTTGCTGAACGCCAGCGCGTTCGCCACATCGGAAGGCAGCCCGTCGGACTTTGTATAGTACGACCAGGTGTTTTGAGACAGGGAGTAGCGGAACAAGCCTGCTTCCGTTGCGCCCCACACAGCATCGTCAAGGGGAGAAACAGCAAGCGCGAAGACGCGCGAGCCGAGCGGCCCGTTCGTCGGCCCCAAGTGCCGCCAATCTTTGCCCTCAAAGACGGACACGCCGTGCGTTGCCGTGCCGCACCAGACGCGGCCCAGGCGGTCACAGGCAAGCGCGTAGCAATGGGCATCCCCCAGGTCGGCGTCCGTGTGGAACTGCGTCCATGTGCGGGCGGCAGGGGAGTAGCGCCAAACACCCTGGTCTTCGGTTCCTGCCCAAAGGTTGCCTGCGCGGTCACGGCACAGGCTGACGACAAAGCCACCTTGCGTGGAGACGTTCCAGGGAATAGCCGGGACGGGGGCAGGGGCTGCGGCAGGGGCGGCACTCGCCGTGCCAGACACGGAGAGCAGCAGCCCTAAATAAGCCAGCAGGCCGCACGTCAGGCGGCGGGAGCGAGAGGAACGGCGATTACAGAGGTGTATCATGGTGATCGTCCTCGCAGACACAAGAAACCAAAGCCGACAAAATGAAACAGGGGCGGGGGAGCCAGTCCCCACGCCCCAAACAAACGCCGTGTTCTATGACGACGGACTGCCGCGCCGACGGAACATCCACACGCCGCCGACCAGCATCATCAGCCCACCTATAAACGGCAGAGAACTGGTTTGCTTGGGGTCCGGGTCAGCTTCACCTGGATGCAGTTGTCGCTGCATCTTTTTTAACTCAGAAACAGAAGGGAGCTTGGCGTTAACAGTACCCCATCGATAATATACGACATCTGTGTTTGGTTGGTCTTGAGCATCAAGCATTGATGCTGTGTCCAGGTTAGGGCCAAGTAGGCGAAAGTCTGTCAAACTAAAATGCTCTGGAAGGCGCAACACGACCGTTTTGGCAGGATGTGTATTTTTTAGTACCCAAGTACGTTTGTACGTTTCTGCATGAGGTCGTGTGTATATAAAGTTTGCCTCTGAGCACATCCAAACATTATTGATTTTTCTAAAGTCTGTAGCATGATATTCAGCTGACCATTTTGCCCCATGACCAATGTGGTTTACTTCAATAAGGATTGGTAGACCTTCATACTGTCGGCTTAAGGTCATCCGAACTGTGAAGGGAGCGTTATTACCTTTATCAATAGTTGTATAGATAACCCAGGAGGTTGCTGAAGTATTTGTGACTTGCCATTTCGCATCGTACATCAAAAGTGGGTTTTTACCTACCAGCATTGTAAAGTCTTCGGGATTGAGGAACAAAGAACTAAATGCATTCCGAAATCGGGCAGAGTCCCCGTTGCAGGCCCAAACTTGAGGCGCAGAGGGAGAAACTGGTTTTTTAGTATTTGGGTCCTGCCCAGAAGCATTACCTGCTAATCCATAATCACGACCGTAGTATTCAACATACTTACCAATGTAATTTAGCGAGTTTTGGTTTTCTCCCACGACCAGCAATGTGCTGCCATCGTTGGTAAATTGCCACGTTTTGTTGATTGTAACAGAATAGGGCGAGAAGAGTTGCATATTTCGATCAGCTTGTTTTTCGGCTATCTGATGTGCTGACACTTGATCTGTAACGCCATCTTCTTCGGCTTGCTTCAATGCAATTTCTGTGTACTGTTTTCTGAGGGACGGAAAGTTACTCGGATCAACTCCATCATTGCTTACTGTCTGAGACACGTTCCAATCAAATTGCAATGGGGTTAGGCTTGCCTCACGGTTGCTAAGCTTGTTTGCAACATCTTGTGGCAGTTGGGCTAATGCCTGCTTTTTTGATATATTTAACAAAACACAGGCACACACGCACATCAATATTATTAGCTTCATTGATTGTTCTTTCCTAATTGGCTAGATTGTGTTACGGGCAGAAGGGACAAGGATCATCTGGTGGGTCTTTAGCTTGTATACCATCACAATCGGAACCTGGATGCCAGTTAACTACAGCAGGCCCCCAGTCAATTGGAGCTCTAGGATCACCCGAAGCAGTAGTTTGACAATTGCATCCACCCCCTGTTTCCACACAAGTTGCTATATAAGACTCGTCTCTCACGTTTGGTAGAGCCTTGGGTGTGCAATACCCAAACCCTACTTGGCACTCTCTATCGAACCTCTTATATTTCGTGCAGACCTTTTTGTCACAATCAATGCCTGCTATGCCGCAATTTTCGACATAGTTAGCTTTGAATTTCTGAGCACAGACCTTGCCCCAACTCATGACCTCTTCTTGTGCTGACAACGGTGTCGAGGTGATAAGAACAGTTCCTCCAAACCAAATCAGTCCAGCGCAAATTGTTAGCAACAGTTTCTTGAAATACATTCCATGTTTAGTATTTGGGCAAATCATTAATGTTTCCTCAAAATTACACTCAATTGGCTACATCAAATGCGATCATGATTGTTCTGTTCCAGCGTACTCTGTTTGTTTTGAATTGCAACAGAACTGGCTTTAAGTAGTGACCTTTCTTTAGACCGAATGTGTCAACCTGAGCTTTCATATCTGCGGTACAAAAGGATACGATTGGCTTAGATAGTGTATCCAAAATGGTGCAACCGCAGGCAGGTTGTGCATTTAACCAGACAGAATGCGCCGACAGGTTTGTCACGCGCACGTCGTACCTGACGACAGCACCGCTTTTGACAACGCCTTTATCGCAGTTCAACCCCTGCACGATAACGCCATGTCCTGGTGCATAGGCCAATGCTCCCTGCAAGACCCAAAGCGTTCCCAGCGTAAGGAGCATGCCCGGCCCCCACTCGCCTGCCAACTTTCCTGCTTTGTTCATACGTGCGTTCTCCTGCTTTTGCCGCGCGTGCGGTAAACATCTCCGTCAAAGGGTGTTTGTCTGTCCCTCCTTTCCATCCATGCTGTTTGGCAGAGACGAAAAGACACCGCCTGCACTGCCCCGGCACAAAAGGCTAGGGCGCAAGCGGACGACGCCGACGTGAACAAGCACAGGCCAGGCAGCAACCGGGGCGTGGGCAGGCACGGCAGAAGGCAACAGGTGAGCCGCCAAAGCAGGCGTGGGCAGAAGACCGTTTAGCCCAAACAGGCTAGGCCAGCGCAGAAAGCGCGGGGGGGGGGGAGAAAGCTAACATTGTTTGCACCTGTCACTTCAACAATCCTCACGAGAACTAAAACAGCAACGGAGACTTGGTAGAACAGGCGTAACAGTACGCCACACATATCTTATCATATGATTTGTTTATTGTCAAGCGTTTTTAGAATTGAAGATTTAGGCGTTGAGAACCGGTTCTCCAGGGAACGCTCAGGCGTCTCGACGGTGTTTTCACGGCATACCAACGACGGAAGAAATCCTTCCGTCGTTGGTACACGCATAATCTGCCGAAGCGAAACCCAAGCAGCGCCGCTCAAGTGCGGGTATAATCAACAACTTGCACGTACAAATTGCTGACACCTGTCGCCGAGGACGCCTGTTTGCCCTGCATCTTACCCTGTTTGTGCTGGGCTGGCTTGCCCTGACAGGGCCGGGACGGGCGGCTCCCCCCACTCCCGTTTCTGGTTTGGGAACCGCGCCTGCCGCGACGCCTGCCGTTGTGGTGGCCCCGGATTTTGCCTGGGTGCAGTTCAACCATCGCCTGCTGTTTCCCGTGTTCACATCGGGCGACCAAAGCGCGCAGGATCGGGCCGACCTGGCATCGCTGCGTTTGGCCGACCTTATGCGGCAGCGTCTGGACGGCGCGGATGTGCGCGAAGCCCCGCAGGTATCCGTGGACAGCGGCGCTGAAGGAACCGTTCTGCGCCTGGACAAACAAAACCTGCTGACGGTGACAGAGGCCGATGCCGACCGTGCCGGAGTGCCTCCTGTCATGCTGGCCGGAACGTGGACGCAAAAGATCAACAGCGCCCTGCGCGAAGCATTGCGGGAGCGTCGGCCCGCGTATCTGCGCTGGGCGGCAAGGCAGGCTGTCTTTTTGGCCTTGATCGGGCTGGGCCTGCACGCTCTTTTGTGGCTGGCCGGGCGTGGCCTGCATGAGCGGTTCCGCTGGCCGCTGCCGACCCTGATCTGGGTGGTCGTTTTGGCGCGCATCGTGGATTTGTTTCCCCAAACGCGGCCTCTATTACCGTTTCTGCTGACAGGCTGGCCGCGTCCACTCGCGCTGGCCGTGATTATCGGGCTGCCGACCGCTTCGCTGGCGCGGGTGTGGGGCATCGTGCTGCGCCGCATCTTTCCGGCGCAAACCGAACATCCGGCGGGGCATGACCTGGCCCACCGCAGCATTCTGCGCCGCATCACATTGGCGGGCGTCGCCGAAGTCACCGGCACAACCCTGCTGTGGTTTGTGGCGATCCTGATTGGACTGACGTGGTATGGGGTTAATCTGTCGGCGCTGCTGGCATCGGCAGGCTTGATTGGGGTGGCATTGGGGCTGGTCGCGCAGGACACATTGCGGGACATCATCGCGGGCGTGTCCATTTTGACGGATGACCGCTTTGGGGTCGGCGATACCATTCAGGTCGGGACATGGAGCGGCAAAGTGGAGCGTCTTAATCTGCGGGTCACCCAGATGCGTGACAATGAGGGCCGGTTGATTACGCTGTCCAATCGCAGCATCACGGAAGTCGCAAACCTCACCGCGCACTGGGCGCAGGTGGATTTTCGTATCGGCGTCTCGTATTACAGCGACGTTCACCGGGCCATCGACGTGCTGACGCAAACAGCGCAAACATTAGCCGACGAATGGCCGGAGCGGCTTCCGGCCCCGCCCGAGATATTGGGTGTGGATGCCTTCACAGAGCAGAACGTCACTCTGCGCCTGCTGCTGCGCACCGCGCCGGGCGATCAGTGGGCAGTTGCCCGCGAATTGCGCCTGCGTGTCAAGTCGGCCTTCGACAGCGCCGGGATCGCGGTCTTGAACAGCCTGTATGCCCCGCCGCCCGCGCCCGCTTCGCCGCCAGTTTCCAGCCATCCTTCCTAGCCCACGCTTGCACAGGAACCCACCCATGATTTCCCAGCTTGCCGCCCAGATGTACACCGTACGCGACTTCACCATGACAGAACAAGGGCTGGCGGACAGCCTCGGCAAAATCAGCCGCATCGGCTACCCCGCCGTGCAGATGTCCGGCATCGGCGCTATGAACGGCCCGTTTCCCACGGTCAATGCGCGTCTTGCTCGCACCATGCTGGACGACTGCAATCTGCGCTGCATCGCCACCCACCGCTCTTTTGACGACTTGAAAACCCGCACCGACGACGAGATTGCGTTCCATCACACCCTGGGCTGCGACTACGCCGCTCTCGGCGGCATCGGGCATTACGCCGCACAGGGAGAAGCGGGATACCGTCAGTTTATCGCCGACGCTGTCCCCGTCATCGCCCGTCTCAAAGAAGCCAATATCCGTTTCGGCTGCCACAACCACGATTTTGAGTTTGCGCGCATCAGCCCGCGCGGGCGCACTTTCTACGATATTCTCATTGACGAAGGCGGCCAAGATTTATTGCTGGAAGTAGACGTCTACTGGGCATCTCATGCGGGCCTCAATCCCCAGCGCCTGATCGAGCGATGCGCAGGGCGTGTCCCCGTCATCCATGTCAAAGACAAAGAAGTTGTCGAGGGCGGGCCGGTCATGGCTCCTGTCGGCGAAGGCAACCTCGACTGGGCACATCTTCTCCCCGCCTGCCAGGCCGCCGGTGTCGAATGGTACGCCGTCGAGCAAGATACCTGCCGCCGCGACCCGTTTGACTGCCTGCGCGCAAGCTTCGAGTATCTGAGCCGTTTCGCGCTGTAAGCATCACACAAAAGGGCCGGAGGCGACTGCCTCCGGCCCTTTGCTGTTCGTCTCTGCGTGAGGGGTTAGAACCCGCCCATGCCGCCCATGCCGGGCATGCCGCCGCCACCACCGCCACCCGCAGGCATCGGCGGGTTCTTTTCGGGACGCTCCGACACGACGGCTTCGGTCGTGAGAATAAGGCCCGCAATGGACGCTGCGTTTTGCAGGGCCGAGCGGGTCACCTTGGCCGGGTCAACAATGCCCTGGGCCACCAAATCGCCAAACTCGCCTGTTGCGGCGTTGTAGCCCTGGCCCGTGCGCTTGATCTGCTCCACAATGACCGAGCCTTCGACGCCCGCATTGTTTGCGATCTGCCGGGCCGGCTCTTCCAATGCGCGCCGGATGATGTTGACGCCGACCTGCTCATCCCCTTCCAATTTCAGGGTGTCCAGAGCCTTGATGATGTTGATCAGGGTCGTGCCGCCGCCGGGCACGATGCCTTCTTCCACGGCTGCGCGAGTGGCGGACAGAGCATCTTCGATCCGATGCTTCTTTTCCTTAAGCTCGGTTTCCGTGGCCGCGCCGACCTGAATAACAGCAACGCCGCCCGACAGCTTGGCGAGTCGCTCTTGCAGCTTTTCGCGATCGTAATCGCTGTCCGACTTTTCAATCTGCGCTTTGATCTGCGACACGCGTCCCTGAATGGATGCTGATGTGCCCTTGCCCTCGACAATGGTCGTGTTGTCTTTGGTGATGGTCACGCTCTTGGCCGATCCCAAAAACGTTTCATCCACGTTTTCTAGTTTCAGGCCTAAGTCTTCTGTAATGAACTTGCCCGCAGTCAGCACAGCGATGTCTTCCAGCATGGCCTTGCGGCGGTCGCCGAAACCAGGCGCTTTCACCGCGACCACGTTGAACGTCCCGCGCAGCTTGTTGACGACAAGGGTGGCGAGGGCTTCGCCATCTACATCTTCGGCAATGATGAGCAATGGGCGGCCCGTGCGGACCACTTTCTCCAAGATCGGCAGCAAGTCTTGGATGCTGCTGATCTTCTTCTCAAAGAGCAAGATCAATGGCTCGTCTAATACTGCTTCCAGGCGCTCAGGGTCGGTGACGAAGTACGGCGAGATATAGCCCTTGTCGAACTGCATGCCTTCGACCAGTTCCAGCGAAGTGGTTGTGCCTTTCGACTCTTCCACTGTGATAACGCCGTCTTTGCCCACTTTGTCCATCGCATCGGCGATCAGTTCGCCAATCAGAGCAATCTTGGCCGAGTTGGTGGCGACCTGGGTGATAGAAGCTTTGTCGCTGACCTGCACCGCGCGCGCCTTGATCTCGGCGACGGCGGCTTCCACGGCCTTGTCGATGCCGCGCTTGACGGCCAAGGGGTTGGAGCCTGCCGCGACGTTTTTTAATCCTTCGCGGACAATCGCCTGCGCCAAGACAGTCGCCGTCGTTGTGCCGTCACCGGCCACGTCGTTGGTCTTGCTCGCCACTTCGCGCACCAATTGCGCGCCCATGTTCTCGAATTTGTCTTCGATTTCGATTTCTTTGGCGATTGTCACGCCGTCATCGACGAGGCTGGGGGAGCCGAACTTCTTTTCCAGCACGACATACCGTCCGCGCGGGCCCAGGGTGACTTTGACTGCATCGGCCAGTATGTTGACGCCGCGCTCTAATGCCCGGCGAGCGGCCTCGTCAAATAGCAATTCTTTTGCTGCCATGTTCGTTGTTCTCCTTAGTTGTTGAGCACGCCAAGCACGTCGTCCGCGCGCAGGATGACGACTTCTTCGCCACCCACTTTAATCTCCGTGCCGCCGTATTTGGCGTAAACGATCTTGTCGCCGACTTTGACATCAACGGCGCTCAGCTTGCCGCTGTCCAGGGTTTTACCCGGCCCGACAGCCAGGACTTCTCCCTGCTGCGGCTTTTCTTTGGCGGTGTCCGGCAGGATAATCCCGCCCGCGCTTGCGGTTTCCGCTTCCAATGTTTTGACGACAATGCGGTCGCCGAGTGGTTTCAACATCTGTGTTTTCTCCCTTGCTGCTTCTTTTCAAAACAGGATAAAGCATGCTGCTTGCCTAAGAGTATACAGAAGGATTGGCACTCCTGTCAAGAGAGTGCCAAGAAATACGCCATGTTTATCCCGTGTTTTACGCTGGGGGCTGTTTATGGGCTGCTCTTGTGCACGATGGGAGTGGCGCATGCCGGCCCCGACATGCCCGGCCCCGACATGCCCGGCCCCGACATGCCCGGCGCTGACTTTGTCCCAAGCCCTAACTTTAATGCCCGCATGCCCAGCGGAGTTCCCGTGGATGTGGTTGTCCTGCACTCCACATGCATGCCGACCAACGAAACGGACGAAACAGTCCGCCTTTTCCAAAGCACGGCCAGCAAGGTCAGCAGCCATTATGTCGTGGGCAAAGACGGGCGTATCGTGCAGATGGTCTCGGAAGGGGATCGTGCGTGGCATGCCGGGGTGTGCCGGTGGCAGGGACGCACCGACATCAACTCATGCTCGGTTGGCATTGAAATGGTGCACCAGGATCAGAATGCGCAGGACGATTGGCCCGATGCGCAGATGGAGGCGGTCGCGCGCCTGCTGCTGTCCATACGGGCGCGGCACCGGGTGCCCAACGACCATGTCATCTTTCACTCGGAGTGCGCTTATCCCGCAGGGCGCAAGACCGACCCGCGAGACTTCGACCGTTCGCGCCTGCTGCGCATGACGGCTTTTTTTAGCGCTGCCGAAGTAATAAAAGAACGAAGTAATAAAAGAAAAGGAAGAAATGCCGCCCGCCCGAATTTTGGGGAGCTAGAGTAGGAAAAGGCCAATATCTTTCCTGTCTTTGGCTCCCCAGGATTGAGGCGGGGGGCTTCTTCTCACACAGACTGAGGCAGGGGCTGAGGGTGACGCACCGGGGCGGCCAGTGTTTTGGCCTCGGCGCGGTGCCGGATGGCGTCGATGTCGCTGTCTTTGACGGCCTTTTCAAACGAGCGGTATCCGGCCAGAGCAAAGCCGTGCTTGCGGGCCAAACGCTGCGTTTCCAGCGCTTGTTCGGGGGACACCGTCTTGCCCAATGTAAACGACTCATAGCGTCCGTCGAGGGCCAGCATGATGGTTTCGGACATGCATGCATATGCGGTTTTGGGGGGGAAGCCGAAGTGGAAATTGAAGTTGGCGTGCGTGCCGGGCACGGAAATGACGCCGCCTTCGATGACCAACACGTCGTCGCGCTCGCGGGCCACGGCAGTGGACACGTCGCGCGGGCGGGCGACATCGCAGACAATCGAGCCGGGCTTGAGGTCGCGCGGGTGGATTACGGCATCGCGGGCGCTGGTGACGGTGATAATCAGGTCGGCATCGCGCAGGCCCTCATGCACATCGTCATGCAGGGTCACATGGGCGTTGTCCAGTTCTTCGGCGACCGCTTGCAGCTTTTCTTTTTTGGTGCCGATGAGTGCAACCGAGCCGACCTGCGGGGCCAGCAGCATGGCGCACGTCCGCCCGATGGAACCCGATGCCCCGACAACGGCCACGCGGGTCTGCGGCAGGGACATGCCCATGCGCCGCGCCGCATCAATCGCGCCTTCTACAGCCGTCGCGATTGTGTAGGAGTTGCCCGTCGTTACGGGGATGTCTAAATGTTTGGCGACCGTGATCCCGCCGTCCCCGACAACGGATGTGAACGCTCCCAAGCCCACAATCTTCGCGCCCAGCGTTTGCGCCAGCTGCCCGCATTGGATAATACGCTGGTAGACAAACTCCTGCGGCAAGGTGAGCATCTGACGCGGGGTTAGCGGGCAGCCGATAAACCAGCCCTCCGCCTGCGCCCCGGTCGGCGATTCAATGCCCGTGATGTGCGAAGCCACGATGGGCTTTTTGAACTTGATCCCCCACTCCACCGCCCCTTCGGGCAGATACTTGGCGACCGTCCACACGCCGCCTTTGCGGGCGATGTCGCGGCGGGCTTCGAGAGGGTGAATGATAAAAGCAAACTTTTCCATAGACGTTTATAGGCTTAGTATAACACGAAACACGTCAAAACTGAGCGTGGCAAGGGGAAACGCAAAGAGTTTAGCGTGTCCCATACAAACGCGGAAAGTCGCTGAGAAAACGCCTGGCAAGCGCGCGCGTAGCGGGAACCGGGTCGTTATCACGGCGGTAATTGTTCATCAATTGGAGCAGGCTCACCCACTGCGTTTCCGTTTCAAAAGCGGGGTCTTCGGCCAGCAGGCGGCGTGCGACATGCTCAAACTGGGCATCCGTCTCCGACTGCGCAAGCGCAAGGTCTAAGATGCGCGCCAAATTCGCTTGTGCGTTTGGCCCCTGCGTGGAAGCGGCGACAGGCCGTGAAACCGGGTGCGCAAACCGGCGCGTCAGGATGAGAAACACGGCAAAGACGCAAAATACCAGCACAACCACGGCCCAGATCAAAACCACCCAGTGCAGCATGCTTGATTTCCTTTGCCGACAGTGTCTATTGACAGCTTCTTTGTCCCCTGCCTGCACCCGCGTTTCCGCCGCCCAGCCACGGCGTACCGACGACGGAACAAATTGTTCCGTCGTTGCTCAGGGCTTGGGACGCCCTCGCAGCGGGATGGCAAACCGCAAGGCATGCGCATGCGGCAGGCTTGCTTTTTCGGTATAAATGGGCTATGATAACGCCAATAAAAGCTTTGTTTCGCGGCAAAACAGCCCGACACCAAGAGTATAGCAGATATGCGGCAGGGAAGCGCGAACGTATCCCTGCCCTCGCAGCGGCACCAAAAACGGAGACAGCACGCATGGATTCGCTACGCATTGTGATTGCCGACGATGAGCCGATTATTCGGCTGGATTTGCGCAAAACACTGGAAAATATGGGACACCAAGTGGTGGCGGAAGCGGGCGACGGCGCAAAAGCGGTCGAGCTCGCACGGGAGCTCAAGCCGGACATCCTAATTTTGGACATTAAAATGCCGGAAATGGACGGCATTGAAGCGGCCAAAGTGGTCACAACGGAAGGGATCGCCCCGATCTTGCTGCTGACGGCGTATTCGCAAAAAGACCTGGTGGATCGAGCCAAAGACGCGGGCGTGTTTGCGTACCTGGTCAAGCCATTCAAGGAAGCGGACTTGCTGCCTGCGATGGAAATCGCCATTTCGCGCTATGAAGAGTTTGTGGAACTGGAAAACGAAGTGTCCGACCTGGAAAACAAGCTGGACACGCGCAAAAGCGTAGACCGGGCCAAGGGCATCTTGATGGATCAGTACGGGCTGAAAGAGCAGGAAGCATTTCGCCGTATCCAGGTGCAAAGCATGAACACGCGCAAGTCCATGCGCGAGATAGCGGAAGCGATTATTATCGCCCACAGTGTCTGACATGGCTTTCATTCCCGTGATACTTGCAAGCCGCCGCCCGATCATCAAGGTCGTCCGGCGGCTTTTAGCATTTGGGTTTGGGCTGTACATGCTCACGCTGATCGCTTTGTTCACATTCCAGCGCGACCTTGTGTTCAACACGCGGTCTTCGCGGCAGGCGACCCTAGCGGCAAATGAAGCCGGGACGCCCCTGCCCGCCGGGGCGTTTCCCGTGCGCCTGCACACAAAATCGGGCGACTTGGTGGTGGCTTATTATGGGCGTGCCCTCCGCGCCGATGGTCGCCCGGACCCGGACTATGCACACCGCCCTACTCTGCTGTTTTTCTACGGCAAGGGCGGCAGCCTCGCGTGGGAGCGGCCCCTGATGGCTTCGTTTCGGCGTCTGGACACCAATGTCTTGATGCCGGATTATGTGGGCTTCGGGCTGAGCGGCGGGCAGGCATCCGAGACCAACTGTTATGCGACTGCGGATGCGTGTTATGATTATCTGCGCAGTCGCCCGGATGTGAACCAAAAACGCGTCGTTGTCGCGGGTTATTCCCTCGGGTCGGGCGTCGCCGTGGACCTTGCGGCCCGCAAATTGTCGGCGCGCCGGCCTGTCGCGGGGCTGGCCTTGTTCGCGGCTTATACCAGTTTGGCGGACGAGGCGCACCAGGAGTACCCGGTTTACCCTGCCGCTTTGCTGCGGGGGCTTCTCAGGTATCCATTTGCAAGCGACCAAAAGATGCCCTGCGTGACTTGTCCGGTACTCCTGGTTCACAGCCGCGATGACCGGCTGATCCCATTTCGCATGTCGGACACATTGGCGGCGGCTTGCCCCGGCAGGGTCACGCGGCTGGACATCGACCACGCCGCTCATGCCTTTTATTTTTCCGCTGCGGCCCAGGCGATCTACCCGGCCCTTGCCCAATTTCTGGAAAGTACGACCCATTATGAAACGCAGTCTTCACGCGCACGTCCCGCCTCGAATCGGTTTTGGGCGGCGCAATTTATTCTTCAAGCGGCAGGCGGACGCCGCGCGGCTTGATGCGGCGCACATTCGTCAACTCAAAGCGGCCCTTGCCGCCCGCACGCGCGATGTGGGCACTTTGCGGGCGCGCATCGGCGAGATGGAACGGGCGCATGACGAGCGCAACGCCGAGGGGGAAGCCCTGCGCCGCGTCGGCGAGGCGATGGGATCGCTGTTTGACCTGGAAGAAATGCTGCGGGCAGTTGCGGGGGTCGCCGTGCAGGTGACCGGCACCGACTCGTCACAGGTGTATTTGTTCAACGATGCCAAGGATACGCTGACTTTGCGGGCCGTGGATGCCGGGTCGGAACAAGACCTGGTCGGCAAGGTGCGATTGAAAGTAGGCGAAGGGCTGGCCGGTTGGGTCGCGCAGCACAAAGAAGCGGTCGCCGTGGAGCGGGATGCTTATCATGACAAGCGCTTCAAGCTCGTGCCGGGTTTGCAGGAAGACAAATACGAAAGCATGCTGTCCGCGCCCCTGATTTACCGCACGGAGATTATCGGGGTCATCAATGTGCGAACTATCAAACCGCATGTGTACACGCAGACCCAGGTGCGGCTTTTGCAGAGCATTGCTTCGCAGGTGTCCGGGGCGGTTGAAAACTCGCGGGCATACCGCAAGATGGAGCGGCGGGCTTCGCAATTATCGACATTGTCCGAAGTCAGCAAGACCATCACCAGCGATTTGTATTTAGAAGAGATTTTGCAGCTGATTGTCGCGGCCACGGCCAAGTCCATGTCGTTCAAGATCTGCACGTTGATGCTGCTCGACGAAGACAAGCAGGAATTAGTCATCAAAGCCACGCAAAACGCGAGCCGCGAGTATCTCAAGAAGCCCAACATCAAAGTCGGTGAAAGCGTTGCGGGCCGCGCCCTGGCTGAAAACCGCACGATCACCGTGTACGACCTGAAACGCTCGCTGGAATATGCTTTGCCGGACTTCGCGCGCAAAGAAGGACTTGCTTCGATGGCATCCGTGCCACTCCTGGTCAAGAATAAAAAAATCGGGGTTTTGAACTGTTATACGGACAAGCCGCATCACTTTTCCGACGACGAAATTTCTGTGTTGTCGGCCCTGGGCAGCCATGCGGCGATTGCCATTGAGCATGGCAAACTGATGGTCAAATCGGCGCTGATCCAGGAAATGCACCACCGTGTCAAAAACAATTTGCAGCAGGTGGCCTCGCTTTTGCGCCTGCAATTGCACTATGCGGGCGAGCGCAGCGTGGAGCAAGTCCTGACCGAAAGTCTCAACCGAATTCTGGCGATCGCGTCCGTGCATGAGCTTTTGTCGCGGGAAGATTTGGACATGGTCAGCGTCAAAAAAGTCGCCGAAAGCATTGTCGCGGCGACATCGCAAAGCGTCATTGCGCCCGGCAAGCACATCCGCATGGCGATTGAAGGGCCGGATATTCTGCTGCCGTCGTCGCAGGCTACGGCTGTCGCCTTGGTCTTAAACGAATTGACGCAAAACGCTGTGGAGCATGGTTTTGGGGAAGGCTCGGATGAGGGACAGATTGCAATCGCCCTGGCGGAAGACCCGCATCAGGTCAGCCTGCGCGTCACCAACGACGGCACCCTGCTGCCGCCGAACTTTGACTTGAAGCGCACCAACTCATTAGGCCTGCAAATAGTGGAGTCGCTGGTGCGGGGAGATTTGCAGGGACGATTCACGCTGGCAAACGAGGCAGACAGGGTAGTCGCCATGGTTATTTTCGGCAAATAGAAAACACGCTTACGCGGACAAGTCTCTGTTCTGACCCAAGTTGGCGGGCAGGCTGGCAAGCAGCCGAATGTCCATGATCGGGGCGCCGGTCAAGACATTGGGAGCATCAAACACGCTGCTTAAACCCGGCAATAGCGAAACTCAGGACAGAAGGTCGGACAATCCAGCCAAACCGCTGATGGACGTGATTAAGTTGAGTGGAAGCCATGTGCGTTGTTCCTGAAGACACGGGTGCAGTAAACGCTGCTGACGCGAAAACAAACGAGACTATGCTTTCAAGTCTACGTTTTGCCCGACTTTGGTCAAGCTTGCCAGCAATTGATTGGCTGTCAGGGCCTGATTGCTGACCGCACCGATCAAGGCGGCAGTCTGCGGATCGCCCCCCTGCAAACCGGCAAGAATGGCGCTTTTGGTGTCTTGGGACGCGACAGCAACGCCCACAATAGGGCTGGTTGCGGCGGCCTGAGCCACGGTATCGACAAGTGACATGAGAAGTTCTCCTTGGTTGTATTATGCCGTTGTGCCAGGTGTTCGTCACCCGGAAAAATGCGGGTTTTCTTGACTTTCAATCGCCTGGCATGCTAAACTAACACCCACAAACCCGTGCTCACTTCGGTGAAGCGGGTCGTTTTTTTCGGCACACAAAAGCCAAACAGAGAGCGGGGAAGTAGAGCATGCTGCTAGGAACCCAGCGCATTGATGCGCACGGGCATTTGGAAATTGGGGGCTGCGATACTGTTGCCCTGGCACAGGAATTTGGAACGCCGCTGTATGTGATGGACGAAGCGCTGGTCCGGGACAACTGCCGCTCGTACAAAGCCGCTTTTGAAGCGCGCTATCCCAAAAACGAGATCTCGTTTGCCACCAAAGCGTACCTCAACATGGCAGTGTGCAAGCTGATGGCGCAGGAAAGCTACGGCCTGGATGTGGCCTCGGCGGGCGAGCTTTACACCGCATTGCTGGCTGATTTCCCCATGGAGCATGTCCTGCTGCACGGCAACAACAAAGCCGAAGAAGAGCTGCAAATGGCCCTGGACGAAGAAGTGGGCCGCGTAGTCGTGGACAACACGCGCGAGCTGCGCATGCTCAAAGAATTAGCCCAAGCGCAAGATTGCACGCAGCGCATCTTTCTGCGGGTCACACCCGGCATTGACCCACACACGCACCGCCGCATCCGCACCGGCCAGGAAGATACCAAATTCGGCCTGAGCATCGCCAGCGGCGCGGCTCTGGAAGCCGTGAAGGAAGCCCTGACTTATGCGCCTTATGTGCAGATTACGGGTATCCACTGCCACATCGGGTCGCAGCTCTTGGATGGCAGCACGCATGAGCAGGCCATTGATGTCATGGTGCGTTTTTTGCGCACCATCGCCGACGCGACAGGCTGGATGCCGGACGATTTGGACATCGGCGGCGGCCTGGGCATTCGCTACACGGAAGGGCAGACGCCGCCTACCCATGCCGAGTTTGCCGAAACGCTGATAGTGGCGCTGAACACTGCCCTCGCCAAATACAATGTCCCGCCCCCGACCTTGTGGCAGGAGCCGGGCCGCTCGCTGGTCGGTGAAGCAGGCACGACCTTGTACACAGTCGGCGTCATCAAGCAAGTCCCCATTACTGATGCTCCCGGCACCAAGACTTACGTGGCGATCGACGGCGGCATGTCCGACAATCCCCGCCCTCAGTTGTACGATGCTGTGTATGAAGTCGTGCTTGCCAATAAAATGAACCAGCCAAAGACGCAAACAGTCACGGTGGCCGGCAAGCACTGCGAGACGGATATTCTGATCCAATCCACGCAGGTCGGCGCAGTGGAACCAGGAGACATTCTGGCGGTGCAAAGCACGGGCGCCTACAACGCCGCCATGGCAAGCAACTACAATCGCTTCACTCGGCCTGCCTGCGTCTTTGTGCAGGACGGTCAGGCCGATCTCGTGACCCGGCGCGAAACGCTGGATGATGTGGTGCGTCTCGACATTGTCCCGGAGCGCCTTCTTTTTGCGGCGGAAGCGTAACTTCTCATGCCCGACACATGGGATTATTCCCAGCCCCGCCATAGTCCCAACTTAGCCAAAGCATAGTCCCAACTTAGCCAAAGCATAGTCAGCAGACGTACAACAACTCACCAACTGCTCACCAACGCCTAACCAACTGCTCACAAAACCATAGGCAGCGCATCACAAAACCAACACCCGTCCCCATGACAACAACAGCCAAAAAACGATTGCTTTCCGGCATGCAGCCCACCGGCGGCGGACGCCTGCATCTGGGCAACCTGGAAGGCGCACTGCGCCCCTGGATCGCGCGGCAGGACGAATACGAGATGTTCTGCTTTATCGCCGACTGGCACGCCCTCACCACAATCGCCGAAAAGAAGATGGATATTGCCCAGGCATCTCGCCAAACCGCGATGGACTTCTTGGCGGCGGGGCTGGACCCCGACAAGTGCGCTATCTTTCGCCAGTCCGACGTGAAAGAGCATGCCGAGCTGCATCTTCTCTTGTCCATGGTGACGCCCGTGGGCTGGCTGGAGCGCGTGCCGACCTACAAAGTCAAGCGCGACTTAGTGAATGAGAACGATACGCAGGTGTCCTATGGCTTGTTAGGCTACCCGGTTTTGCAGACCGCCGATATTATCATCTATCGTGCCCAGGCTGTTCCGGTCGGGCGGGACCAGGAAGCGCATATTGAACTCAGCCGCGAAATCGCCCGCCGCTTCAACCGCATCGTCGGCGAGGAAGTGTTCCCCATCCCTGAAGCCGTCATCAACGACTTCAGCGGCGAGCTGCCCGGCATTGACGGGCGCAAGATGAGCAAAAGCTACGACAACGGCGTATATTTGTCGGATACGCCCAAGCAGACGCAGCAGGCAATCAACAAAGCGTTCACCACGCCCACCAAAGTGCATATTACCGATCCGGGCGTTCCCGAAGGCTGCGTGGCGTGTCAGTGGCGGCGCGTGTTTGACCCGCAAAACTTCCAAACCCAATGGGACGAATGCCGGGCGGGCCTGCGGGGGTGCGGGCAGTCTAAAAAAGAATTGGCGGAGATTGTCAACGCCAATCTCGCCCCCCTGCGCGCCCGCCGCGCCGAACTGGAAGCCGATCCCGGCTATGTGGACACTGTCTTAAAGCAAGGTGCGGAGCGGGCACGAGAAGCCGCATCGGAAACATTGACAATTGTGCGCCGCGCGCTTCAATTGAGATAAAGCCGGGTACACTATGGGCGTCTTTTCAGGCATACGTTGATTCGAGAGGAATAATGTTTCCGGCCCAGCCGGACGCACCGCCTGCCATGCGTCAAGGCGGGCAGCCCTATGGAACCTCCTAGTAACGCCCTCACCGGGCACCCCTTTGTGATGCTGTCGGCAGCCCTGCTGCTTGTCGCCATTAACTCCTTCTTTGTCGCGGCGGAGTTTGCGCTCGTGCGCGTCCGCCAGACCCGCATCTTAGAGCTTGCGGAAGGCGGCAATCGCCGCGCGAAGTCCGTCCACTCGCTCCTTTCCCGCCTGGACACCTATCTTTCCGCAACGCAGCTTGGCGTCACTCTGGCTTCGCTAGCCCTGGGCTATATCGGCGAACCCGCCATGAGCGCCGTTTTGACCGATGCCCTGCATCACTTAGGCATCGTGACTACGGGCCGTTACATCGCGGGCATCTCAGTCGCCGTGGGCTTTGTTCTTATCACCTCTCTGCACATTATCTTTGGAGAGCTTCTGCCCAAATGGTGGGTGATTGCCCATACTGAAGAAACCGCCCTCGCCGTGGCTGCACCGATGCGCCTGTTTCTTTCTCTGGGCAAGCCATTAATCATGATGCTGGAAAGCGCCGCCAAGCTGATTGCGCGCCGCCTGAAAATAGAGCCGACGGATGAGCATGAACAGGCCCATTCCGAAGATGAGATTTTGGCGATTATGGAGCATTCCCGCTCCAAGGGCGCGCTGCGGGCGAGCGAAATAGAGATTGCGGACAACCTTTTCGAGTTCGCCCACACCCAGGCCAAAGAAATCATGGTGCCCCGCGTGGACATGCTGTGCCTCAACACCCAGTGGTCTATTGGGCGCAATGTCGAAGTCGCCATTGAGAACGGCTTCACGCGCTACCCGCTGGCCGAAGGCGACCGCGACCACATCATCGGCATGGTGCATATCAAAGACTTGCTGGCGATTGCAGGCAGCCCCGAAGCCGACCTGCACTCCATCAAGCGTGAAATGATCGCCATTCCCGAAACCAAGCCGATTGACGACCTGCTCAAAGAACTGCAAAAAAGCCATGCCCATCAAGCCGTAGTCGTGGATGAATATGGCGGCACGGCGGGCATGGTCACACTGGAAGATATTATCGAAGAGCTGATCGGCGAAATCCAGGATGAGCACGACAAGCCGCTGCCTTTGGAGCAGCTGGACGAAAGCGGCTCCAGATACTCGGTCGCAGGCACGGTGGCTTTAGACGAAGTGGCCGAAACATTAGGCTTTGTTATTGACAACCCGTCCGATTACGACACCATCGGCGGCTATGCCCTGCACGGCCTGCGCCTGCCGCCTCGCAACGGCGCGTCGGCCCGGCTGGAGGGCTACGATGTGGCCGTGTCCGATGCGACCGGACGACGTATCAGGCGTTTGTTGTTTACCAAGCACGAGGACACTGACGCAAACCCAAACGCCGCTGCATTGTCTTAACTTCTTCCCATGCTATAATAGGAGCAGCCATGCTTCGCCAAGAAGACCCGCACCCCAACTCAGACACCGCATCCGCCGCGCAAACCCGCGTGACCCCGGAAGAGCTTGCCCACGCCATCGCGTCCCTGGAAGCGCGTAAGCTGGACGAGGTGCGCCTGCAGGAAAATACCATTCCCATCGGCCAGGCCGTGCGCGAACTGAACTTGGACGCTACCCCGGAAGAAGTACTTGCTGAAGTGCGCGCGCAGAGGCAGGCCCAGGCCGCCACCCCGTCCCCCACGCAAGCCTCGCCCTCTGCCGCGCACACCCCGCCCGCCCCGCCGCCTATCCCTGTCCCGCCCCTGCACCGAACGGTGACAGATGCTTTGCGTCAGGCCGCCGTGGCCGCCGCGCCCGGTTTGCGCGATGCCGCCCGCGCCGCATCGCCCGCGCTCAAGCAGGGCATGGACGCCGTGTCGCGTCACGTCAAGCAGCCTAAGACTAAAATGCAGGTTCGGCGCAAACGCCCCTGGGCAGCTTTCGGCATCTTCTTCGCCATCATCGGCATTGTGAATAGCAGCGGGCATCATAGGCATACCCATGTGGGTGGTGGCCCTTCGTATGTCTCGCTGTCCACGGTTCCCGACGGCCACGAAGTCTACGCCAACACGGACACTGTTCTTAGCATCGCGCGCGGCGCGAACCCCCAAACCATCGCCGTTCAAGATGGCACGGGGATGGACAACGGCTGGCGGCTCATCCGTCACGACAAACATTGGTATGTGCGCGGCTACGTGCTGGATGACGCCGAACTGGGCGCGAACGCCATCAAAGTCTACAATGACAATGACGCCGGTATTCTTCACGACAAGCGCGACAAGGACGTCACCCTGCGCTTGGACACATCCCCCATCACCGACACCCATGCAGGCGACGATTGGAGCGAGATTGACGTGAGCCAAGTCCATCCTGACGCTTATACACACGAAGGCTGGTAGCCCACCTGCCATGCTCAAGACGCACTCCATTCCCGATACCGCCCCGCCCACCACGCAGGAAATAGCACAGGCCATCGCCTCGCTGGAAGCGCGGTCTGCCTCCCATGCCGATGCTGCCTCGCAGACAGTCACAGTCAGCGAGGTGATACAGCATTTGGGCCTGGACATGACCCCGGAAGACGTGCTGGCCGAAGTGCAGGCACAGCGCGCACGGACGACGCAAATGCGCGCGCCCTGGTCTGCCAAGCGCAAGCGACTGGTGGCAGTTCTGGCTATTGGTGCATTTGCCGTTTTTGGTGATGTCTTTAGCAGCGGAGTGTTGAAGCCGCATGCCTCTTCTTCTCCTAATGATTCTGCCCCTCTTGTCTTCTCGCCTGAAACGCTGGTGCAGGACAAGGTTGGGCATGCTGCTGTTCTGAGAACACTGGCGGAGATACCCGATAATCATCCAGTGCGTTACAGCCTCAGAGACACCCTTTGGACACTCATCAAGTATGACGGCAAGGTTTATCTGCGTTGCTGGACGCCACCAATGTCCGAGGAGGCAATCCGCCAGGACAGCGAGCAGGACACAGGAATGTTGGCGTATCCTGACGGCAAAGGCACAGACTTGGTCAACAATGTTCCCACAACTGCGCCGCTCACCATACCCGCAGAGGGCATTAGGATCCCTGATGGCTCGATTGCCCAGCCTTTTCTTGAAGTTCATCAGGTGCATCTGGACAGCCATGCCCATGAAAAATGGCAGCCATGACTGATGTCTTAGTCATCGGCGGCGGTGCGGCGGGCATGCTGGCGGCGCGGCGGGCGGCGGAGTGCGGCGCGCATGTCACCCTGCTGGAGAAGAACGACCGCCTGGGCATGAAGATCTTGATCTCCGGGGGCGGCAAGTGCAATCTCACCCACGCGGGCACGATGGACAGCATCCGTGCGCAGTTTCGCCGCGAGGAAGGCCGCTTCCTCAAGCCCGCGTTTTATCGCTTTTCCAACACCGACTTTCTGCAAATCCTGCACGACCGCAGCATGGAAACCTATGCCCGGCCCGACGGACGCATCTTCCCCGCAGAACCCGCCAATGCCAAAGACGTGGTCGCCCTGCTCACGCAGCATGTCCTCGATGCCGGGGTGTCCGTCCGCTATGGCATGGGTGTCACGGGCCTGCACGTGCAAAACAACGCCCTGCGCGGCGTCCAGGTGGGCGATGCGTTTTTTGCTGCCGACCGCGTCGTTGTCTGCACGGGCGGGTCGTCCTATCCCGCGACCGGCACGACCGGCGACGGCTGGCGCTGGCTCCCGGACGCGGGGCATTCGCTGGTTCCCCTGCGCGCGGCTTTGGCCCCCCTGTATCTGCACGAGGCGCAAACCGACTGGTCGGGCGTTGCCCTGCGCGGGGCGACTTTGCGGGCGCGTGTCACCACGGAAGGCAAGGAATACGCCCGCTGGACCGGCGACCTGCTGTTTACGCACAAAGGCGTGTCCGGCCCCACCGCTCTGGGCGTGTCCCGCGACATCGCCGAACGAGAAAACACGGGCGAAATAGAAGCCGACCTTGTCCCGGACACATCCTTTGAAGACCTGCGCGCTCGCCTGCAAGCCGAGGCGCGCGCCCAGCCCCGCAAGACCGCTGCCGCCCTTGTTGCCCCGTTCCTGCCCGCCCGTCTGGTGGAGCCGCTGCTGGCCGCCGCCGGTGTGGACCCGTCGACGCGCGGCGCATACCTGCCCGCCAAGGCTGTCAACAAGCTGGCTTCCACGCTCAAGGGCTGGCCGCTGGGGGCCGTTCGTCACGTGCCCCTGGAGCGCGGCGAGGTGGTCGCCGGGGGGGTGCCCCTCGCCGAAGTTGATCCCCAGACCATGCAGTCTCTGGTCGTGCCGGGTTTGTATCTGTGCGGCGAAGTGCTGGACATTGCCGGGCCGGTCGGCGGCTACAATTTGCAGGCCGCTTGGAGCACGGGCTGGGTCGCCGGGGAAGCCGCCGCCCGCGCTTAAACCCGGTCTTCGCTGCTTTGCTGCCGCCGCTTTGTTTCGGCGCATCGGCTATGTTTCCCTCGTGTCGTAAGCTTGTACCAACGACGGAACAAATTGTTCCGTCGTTGGTGTGCCGTGGAAACCAGAGGGGAACGCCGCAGCAATCCCCACAGCAAGGCTTGACAGACGCCCACCCTTTGGGCTACAATGCCTCCTACAATCAATCTCGTGTCAGCCATCGGTGCGCCGCGATCAACGCGCGCATAATTGGGGAAGTCCGGTGCGTCTCTTCTTAAAGAGACAATTCCGGCGCTGTGCCGCAACTGTGATGAGGCTTTGCCTCTGAGCCAGAATGCCACCCGATGGTTTGGATAACGCTTAGGGCGTTGTCCTTCTTGCCAGCCTGCGCGCGACAGGCGGAAAGGAACCTTTGTTTTGCCCTGCCTGCTTTGGCATGCCCCGCCCTCGGCGGCGCATCGCCGCCTTGTTTCCCCTGCCCGCCTTCGCGGGCGTCCTCCCTCCCGTTCCGGGTTTACTCTGATTGAGCTGCTCGTTGTCGTGGCGATTATTTCGCTGCTCGCGGCTGTCTTGTTTCCCGTGTTTGCCCAGGCACGCGAAAAGGCGCGGCAGGCTACGTGTGCGTCCAACCTCAAGCAGCTGGGCCTGGCCTGGCTGATGTACGCCCAGGACTACGATGAAACCGCGTGTCCTTCCTATTATTTCAAGCAGGGCTTCAAGTACGAGTATGCCTGGGACTTTATCACGCCAGACCCAGCGACAGGCAAAGCGGGAAGCTGGGCATTTGGCCTGCTCGGGCCTTACACGAAAAGCGGCGCGCTCTTTTATTGTCCCGACTTTCATGGCAACGGCAATGGGCGTCCTTTCACGGGATACGCGTATAATGCGACTTACCTGGGCGGGGATGTTTTCACCAATGCGATTTGGCCCGCAGCGACTTTGGCGCTTATCAGCGTGCCCGCAGACACGGCTGCCTTTGCCGATGGCGGGTATGGGATTAACAGTCCGCCCGATGCGGAAAACTATCTGCGCGCTCCCCACGATGCCCTTGGCTTGTATTCCTCGGCCACAGCAGACTTTCGGCACAATCAATGCGCCAATGTCGCTTACACCGATGGGCATGTCAAGCCTGCCCGTGATCTTGATCCACTGGATCCGCTGCATCCAGAATGCGGTGGTCTTTCTTTCGATGACTCGGCCTACGGCCAGGGTATGCCTACCGCCGCCAGCCGAAGCTTTCAAGTTCACTAGTATCTCCTCACTTTTCGCTCAAGGAAAACACCATGAAAACAAAAACATACGGCGCTTTTGCCGCCAGCGCAGTGCTGATGCTGCTGCCTTTCGTGACGATGGCGCAGAACTACGCCACAAATGTCGTTTCTTCCAGCAATCTGATGCAAAGCGCGAACTTCAGCGATCCGAGCGCCGCTCTGGGGCAGCCCGCAACACTGGACAATGATGGATTTGGTGATCTATATCACGTTTCCATGGTACAGCCTTCTTATGGGCAAGATCAAACAACCGGGGCAAATTTACTGGTCGGCTTTGACAATACGGGAAGTGGGCAGGTAACTGTCCAGCTTTCGGCGCCTATCGCGCATAATGCCGCCCACTGGTACGGGCAGGACTTTATCGTTTTCAGCAATCAAGGTTTCACAGGAACATCCGGTTACGCGCAGGAAGGCACCGATATGTCGCGGTATACAATCAAGGACGGCACCACATTCGGCACGCTGCCCGGCGTCAGCGTCAGTGCGGATGGAACGACATTCTTCAGCATTGCTCCTTCCGATACGATTGCCTTCCCGGAGAACCCTTATCATTGGGATGGCATCACCACGTCGAATACAAGCGGCTGGGGTGCGCTCCAGGACTTCACCAAACCTGTAGACCCTTCTCTGATGGCAGGCGCTTTTGCCGGGCAATCAGTCGCATACGCCGCAAATACCCTTTACAACGGCTCCGCGGGCGGCACTTCCTATTCTCTGGCCGGTCTGCCCCTCACCATCACCTCAATCCAGTATGTCCGCTTCACTTCGACTGCTACGGGGCGCGGCATCGTAGACGCCGTTTCCGGCGTTGGGTTTGATCCTGCCGCCGCGCCTGAGCCTGCGCCATGGCTTGTGTTTGTGCTGGGCGGCGTGGGCTTGCTTGCTTTGCGCCGCCGCCGCGCACAGGCTTAACCTTTGACGCTGCTCCACCCTGCCTTTATTTTGATGCGCTTGCAAAAAGGCGATGAGTGTGCTATACTCTGTTTGCAACCGGGGTGTGGCTCAGCTTGGTAGAGCGTTCGGTTCGGGACTGAAAGGTCGTAGGTTCGAATCCTATCACCCCGACCACAAGAAACAAAAGGCCGGAAACTTAACGTTTCCGGCTTTTTTTCGTGTCTTGCCTTGACAATTGAATATCCTCATGTTAAAATGCGGCTCGACATTGTTCTTTGGCTTTGTTTGTTTCGGCTATGGAGAGCGAATTTATGCGTCATCGTTCCCTCTTTTACATCTTGTTGACAGTGCTGGCAACCCACTCTGCCCAGGCATCGCCCGTGCCACCGCCGCTGAAAATCGGGCTTGCCAAGTGGTTTGACCATGCATCGGTTTTGCTGCTTTCCAGCGACAAAGCGTATACCATTCAGGATGCCGCCTCCGACAAGCCTTTGCTGCGCGTTGCCGCCAACACGGTTTACAAGATTTCCCCCACGGTGTCCGGCATCACTCTGTCCCGTACATCCCTGACGGGAGACGCTAGTGAAACGCAAACCGAGGGGCCTTTGACGGCTGCCCCTACGGGAACCGACTATGTGAAAATCGCGCGTGTCGACCCGAAAAGCGCCAGCCTCGCCGTGCATTGGCACCGCTATCGCGGCTTTCTCACCGTCCGGCGCGCCCCCGACAACACCCTGCGCGTGATCAACACAGTGGGCCTGGAACCGTATCTTTACGGCGTCATCCCTGCCGAAATCGGCACCAAAGTCCCCTTAGAAGCCATGCGCGCGCAGGCGGTCGCCGCCCGCACCTATGCCCTCAAAAACCGGGGCAAGTTCGGCAGTGACGGCTTTGACCTGGATGATACCACGCGCAGCGAGGGGTATTTAGGCGTGGACGGCGAAACATCGTTGTCCAATGCTGCCGTGGACAGCACGCGTAATCAGGTGCTGACCTGGCACGGACAATTGATCGACGCTCCTTATTCCACCGACAGCGGCGGCATGACCGCGTGCGATCTAAGCGGCGACTGCCCTTATTTACAGGCCGTGCGCGATGCCCCCACCCCAAGCGGCCCGGACTACGCTTCTGACGGCAAGTACCATACCTGGACAAAAGTCTTCACAGTCGCCGAAGTTGCGGCGAAGCTTGCCAAAGACCCCCGCACCCATGTCAGCACTTTTGTATCCCTGACCCTGGACGGGGTGGACGCTTCGGGACGTATCACCACGGCGACCGTGTCCGGGGCGGACGGCACGATGCGCACCGTGACCGGGCCGCAATTGCGCCGGATTTTAGGCTATGACAGCCTGCGCAGCACCCGTGTTTCTCTCACAATGACGCCGGCGGGAGATTATCAATTCGACGGCAAAGGCTGGGGACACGGCCTGGGCATGTCGCAGGACGGCGCGGTTTCCATGGCGTCCCGCCCGTATAATAAAACGTGTCAGGACATTCTCAAGCACTATTATGTGGGCACGGCTATGATGGACATCAGCCATGTCAATTGGAATGTCAGCACGGCCAAGCGTCTGCCGTAGCGTTTACGTTTTCGAGCCAAAGCACAAAAGCCTCCTGGTTTCCCAGGAGGCTTTTGTGTTTGTAGGAGGTGAAATACCTATTGGGATTGCTCGGCCTGCTGCTTGACGGCTTCCAATAAACGCTGGGTATTGTCCAGCATCAGCTTTGCCACCACTTTTTTAAGCAAGGGGCCGATCAGCGGAATGTCCAGTTCATAGTCCAGGGCAGATGCAAACTTGGTCTGGCCGCCGCCTTCGTCCGTAAATGTCCACAAGCCGCCGTACTGCGAATAATCCCCTTTGACCAGGCTGAAACGACAGGTGTGAGCCATGTCATCCCAGGTGTCCTGCTCGGTCCAGCGCACTTTCAGCTTGAAGTCGGAGGCCACGCCGACCCAGTCTGTTGTCAGGCGCAGGCCGTCGCCGCTGCGCTCGGCCACGTGGATACTTTCGACATCGGGCATAAATGTCGGGAACGACTCGACATCTTTTGCCAGGGCGTAAACTGTTTCGAGGGGTGCATGGACAAGCACCTGGTTTTCAATATGGGGCATGAGTGTCCTTTTTGCGCTTATGCCATCCGCCGGACCAAGCCGACCACTTTGCCGACAATCTCCACATCGTCAAAATACATCGGCTTCATGCGCTTGTTGGCAGGCTGCAAGCGAAACTGTTTCTTTTCCTTGAAAAAGCGTTTGACAGTGGCTTCGTTGTCGATCATGGCGACGACGGTTTCGCCGTTTTCCGCCGTCTTTTGGGCGCGGACAACGACAAAGTCATTTTCATGGATGCCGTCATCAATCATGCTGTCGCCTTTGACGCGCAGCATGAACCCGTCTCCCGAAATGAAGTCGTGCGGCAGGGGAAACATTTCCTCCACTTCTTGCACGGCCAGGCGCGGCGACCCCGCCGCCACGGTGCCCAGCAGCGGCACCTGGACAACCGCGCGGGCCGGAGCGGGGGATGCCGAAGACAGAGAAGGCATCACTTTGATGGCCCGTGTCAGCACGGCATCGCGCTGGATATGGCCGTGCTCTTCCAAGGTTTTGAGATGGGCGTGGACAGTGGAAGACGACGAAAGATTGACTGCGAGGCCGATTTCGCGCACAGTGGGGGGGTAGCCATGCGCCTCGACGTGCTGCGTGATGCAGGACAAGATTTGTTCCTGACGCTTGGACAAAGGTTTTGGCATCTGTCATGCTCCTTTTGGCGAGGGTACTGTTTGGGATTGGTGATGTCAGCACACCAACACATGTTCGCCTTATGCTTTCATTATAGCAGGTAACGACGCAAATGACAACTGCCGGGGCGGGGAGCGCCGAGTTTCGCTCGGTTTGGCATTGTCTGTCATCGTGTTGCGACGTGTTTGCCGCAGCATTTCGCCCTTGTTGTCAGCCTGCACCAACGACGGAACAAATTGTTCCGTCGTTGCAATGCGCTTGCAAAGCCGGGGAAAAGCACGGGAAACGCCGGGGGAACGATGCCGCACCCTGAAAGCAAAGCCAGGCCAAAATGGACATTCCCGAGTTTCACCCGTGCGAAGTATGCTATAATAAGCCAACGCACAATGCGCTCTTGTCTTCCCCTACTGCTTTTTTTCTTGCTTCTAGCGCCACTGCACGCCGACGGCCCGGTCGCCCCGCGTGAGGTGCCGCCCGTTCTTGTGCCGGTCGCCGCGCAGGAAACCCACCGCATTCGCGTGGTCAATGCCGTGGACGGTGCGGTGCAGGTGTCCCTGGACCAGGGGCAGACATGGCAGCTGGTCGGGCGCGTCACCGCACCGGCGACCGAAAGCCTGCCGGGCTACCTGGCGACGGGCTATTCTCAGGTCGGCACCATTGCGGCGACGGCTGTGCATGGCCTGCGCATCCGGGTCGGCGATACGTCCCATGCCTACGCGTCCCTTGTCAATATTCTGCCCCGCGAGTTTTCCCAAACACCGGTGCGCTTCGGCGGACACGTGTCGGGCTTGTCCGGTATTTACACCAACATCCCGACCGGCACGGCGATCTTTCGTGACCTGGCCCCTGATGCAGGCAGCGGCGTTTTTCTGGAAGCCGGCGATGGACGATTGTCCGGGCTGCCCGTCAACTATGTGCCACAGGAGGGCGATACCCTGGTTATCGTCGTGGAACAGCCGATCAATCCCCTGCGCCAGGTTGTGTTTGAAAACCGGGCCCATGGCGATGTCACGGCGACCTATGCCGACGGCACCACCCGCGTTGTCACCCATGTGCTGAAAGCCGTCACCGGCGTAGGCCGCTTTGACGGCACATCGTACACGGGGGTGGGCGCGATTAACACCAATCATTCGGGCGTTATCACCGTCTCCACGTCTCCTGTCACCACGTCCACCTTGCTGGAAGGAGTCGGGACAGAGCGGCGCGGCGGCTTCCAAATTGAGCCTGCCTACCACAATTCCCAGACCGATGAAGCGGGCGCGCCATCTATTTTGGTCGTCGGCAGCCCGGACAAAAAGCACGTGCCCGACCAGGAAGGCACACCGCCCTTGTTCCATGGCGAAATCGGGCTGGCCTGGGATGACAACGATCCCAAGCACTCATGGCTGGCGCAAATCCGGCGCGGCGGCCCGCAAACATCCTGGCTGCCCATGCCCACGCTGGTCGGCAATCAGCCGCTTGCCCTCGCGGGTGTTTCCGCCATTCGCCTGATCCAAAGCGTCGGTACGGACAATGCCTGGCGTACCCTTCATCTTGCCGCCGCCGTGCGTGCCTATCAAAACCAGGCTCTCGCCCGCGCCCGCACCGGCAAAACACGCATTGTGCGCGGCCATATCACCTTGAATGCCGCCACGCCCGACCCCCATGCTCGCTTTGCGCAGTTTTATGTGGACGGCGCGTTCAAGGCTATGAGCAACACGCGCCCCTTCTCGTTTTCCTGGGATACAGACACGGTGCCCGACGGTGAATATGTGGTGGAAACCCGCGCCGAAGACGACAACGGCGGGCCACTTACCACATCCCGCACTAAGATATGGGTAGACAACAGCCAAAATTTGATCGGCCGTCTGCCATGACTTTGGAGCATAAAGTCGGTCAGATGCTCGTTTTCGGCTGGTCAGACATTCAGACAGGCGACAGCGTGACGCTTAATGCCCACGCCGCCGCCCTTGTGGATGACCTGCATGTAGGCGGTGTCATCCTCATGGGCCGCAACATTGGCCCGCCTGCCCAAGTGCGCGCCCTCACGGACATTCTGCAAGCCCGTGCGAAAGCTGCTGGCCTGCCGCCCCTGTTTGTCGCCGTGGATCAGGAAGGCGGGCGTGTTCAGCGCCTCGCTCCCCCGCACTATCCTGCCCGGCCTGCCGCCCAGTCCCTTGGCGAGGCTAGCGATGCCGAAGCTGTGCGGCAGGCGGCATCCGGCATGGGCCATGAACTCGCTTCCGTGGGCATCAACTGGGACTTCGCACCTGTTTTGGATGTCAACAACAACCCCCACAACCCCGTGATCGGCACGCGCTCCTATGGCGCTGACGCGGACCTTGTCGCGCGCCTGGGCGTCGCCGCCGTGCAGGGCCTGCAATTGGATGCCCGCATCATGGCCTGCGGCAAGCACTTTCCGGGGCATGGCGACACGGACACGGATTCGCACTTTGCCCTGCCCCGCATTCCGCATCCGCGCACCCGTCTGGATGCCGTGGAACTGATCCCGTTTCGGGCCGCTATTGCCACTTCTATCGCTTCGATGATGACCGCGCACCTTTTGTTTCCGGCGTTAGACCCTCGTCTGCCCGCCACGCTGTCCCCGGCTATTCTCACGGGCCTGCTGCGCGAAGAATTGGGCTATGACGGCTTGATTGTCACCGATGACCTGGAAATGAAAGGCGTTGCCGCCCAGTGGGGCGCGCCTGAAGCCGCCGTGTTAGCCCTGGAAGCGGGCGCAGACATGCTGCTGTGCTGCCACACCCGCACGACCCAATTTGCCATTCGTGACGCTTTGGTAACAGCATTGCGGGGGGGACGCTTGTCTGAAGCCCGCCTGGACATCAGCCTTGCCCGGATCGCTCGTGCCAAAGCACAGTGGCTGGGGGCTGTGTAATGCCCGCCAAAGTCTGCCCTCGCTGCGGCGAGCAATACGAGCAACTGCATTCCACGACCTGCCCTTCCTGCTTCGCCAAACTGGTGGTTGTGGACGATGCCACCGCGCAGGCTTTTGCCCACGCACGGGCCGAAGTGGTGCAGACGCCGGAGTTTCAAGCCGCCAAAACCGTGGACGATGAGCGGTTTCGCCAGCAATCGTTTGGCGCGTGCCTGGGCGTGCTGGCGATTTTCTTTGTCACGGCCATCGCTGCTATCGTCCTTCTCGTCCACGCCGCGCGCGACAAGACGCACCGCATTAACCGTCTTGGCGCGCCTGTCGCTGCTACGTCCCCCTCGCGAACAGCAGCGAGGCTGCCTGTTCTCCCTGTTGCCGCCGCGACCATTGACGATGTTCTGCCCCCCGCCGTCAGCGGCTTTGCGCGCCTGTCCCGCGACCAGGATGTCAACATTCCCGGCACCCTCACTCCCATTTTCCACGCGCGCTACGGCCCGGCCAATCCGCCTTTGGACGCCTACGCCGTGCCCGCCGACCGCCCGACCCCGCAGATTAACGCGTTTCAGCTTGGCCTGACATTAGCGGCCCGCACGGGTTCGTCTCACCCTGCCCAAACACTCCTCTTTTTTGCCACAGAACACTGGCGCTACGCCGTGCTGGGCAGCCCGCACCCAGCACCCGACACGTTCCGCACGCATCTGATTGCGCAGTTCGCCGCGCGCAGCCGCTAAAATGGCCTTGCAGGAAATGTTCGTCGCCAACGTGGGTATACTGCGTCATCTGACAACCGGGAGCATTTCCATGAACAAACCCCTCAAAACCCTGCTTTGGACCGGGGCAAGCGCGGCCGCCGTTGCTGCTGCGGGCAATGCCGTGTTTGCCAACGCCGAAGCTCTCACCAACACGCTAGGCGGCGAAGGCCGCTTTTGGCCCGGCCCGTATGGCGATGTCTTTTACGCGCGCCAGGGCAAAGGCACGCCCATTGTCCTCTTGCACGGCATTTATGCCGGGGCCAGCGGCTGGGAATGGCGCAAGAACTTTGATGCGCTGTCCGAGCATTACGAGGTGTACGCACCCGATTGGCTCGGCTTCGGCCTTTCGGACAAGCCGCGCATCCGTTACACTGCGGACAAGTATCTGGAAATGTTGTCTCAGTTCCTCACGGATGTTGTCCGGCAGCCCGCCGTGTTGGTCGCTTCTTCTCTCGCGGCAGCGTATGCCGTGCAGGTCGCCCAGGAAAAGCCCGGCTTGGTCGATGGCCTTGTCCTGGTCTGCCCGACCGGCCTGCGCGAGCTTGCTTCGCCGCCGAATTTAGGCTCGGAAGCCGCGTATCAAACCCTGCATGCTCCCCTGCTCGGCACCGCGCTTTACAACACCATTGCATCCCAGGTCAGCCTGCGCTGGTACTTATCCAACATGACCTACTTCGACCCCACCTTGGTGGACGATGCCATGGTGGCCCACTATTCCGCCGCCACCCACCAGTATGGCAGCCAGAACGCCCTGCCGTCGTTTATGAGTGGATTGTTAAATCACAGCGTCGCCGACGCCTTTCCCAAGCTGACCCAGCAGCCGCTGCGCCTTGTCTGGGGCCGCGAATCACGCGTGACTCCCTTGAGCGATGCCGAAGCGTTTCTGGCCGCCAATCCCCACGCCGAATTATCCGTGCTGGACCGCAGCGGCATCGTCCCGCACGATGAACAGGCGCAGGCTTTCAACAAGCTCGTGGTGGAAACTCTGTCTCAGGCCCCGTCTGCCGCCACGCCCCACCCTTTCTGACCCCAACGACACGCAACACAAAGGAACTTTGACATGGCACGTAACGACAACGGCAATGCTCAGCGCAAGCCCCCCATCCCCTTGACCCTGGTCAACGACCCCACCGACACCGGCGACGAAGACGATATGTATATCGTCTACGGCGAGGCGGGCGAAGACCTCGCTTTTGAAATCTGCGAAGATTTAGAGCTGGCCCTGGAAGTGCGCGACTCCATGCTGGAAGACGGCTTCAAAGTGCGCCTGTTTCAGGCCAATGAGGTCGAAGTCGTCACCGACGACGAACCCTCGGCAGGGCCGGGCGGCCAGGTGGCGTAGCCCGCGCGCAGCAGCGGCGTTTTATAGGCTTTTCCAGAGCATACCAACGACGGAACAGTTTCTTCCGTCGTTGGTACACGCTTGGAACGCCGTCACTCGCAATAGGATACGCCTTTACAATGCCGTTCTGACCGTACCGCTCCATGAAATACTTCACCGAAGCATGGCTGAGTGACGAGATGGATAATGAGGCTCAGTGGGCGGTCGCCAAAGAATATCAGCGGCATCTCGCAGCTCTCATGCCGTATCTGCCGCCCGATGTCCAGACGCTCGCTGCCGGTGTTAGCCTGCATGACGGCTTGCTCTCGCGGGCCGTGGCGGATACGGAACAAGCCACTTTGCGGCTGACGCTCAGGTGTGGGGACAACCAGGTCGGCTACTTTGATCTTGATCTGCATTATCTTCAGGTGCTTTTTACGCCGGAGGCAGTAGAAAGCTTAGCGGGACTCGCTGCCAATCCAAGCCTTGAAGACATGCACAATACGTCCCGGTGCAGCGAGGCGTTGTACGATGAACTGGACATGGAGGGTGAGATATTTGTTCACCGTATTCTGTTTCTGCGTGGGCGCGAGTGGCATGAGCTGACGGTTCGGTTTGGGCAGATGCAGTTGCGCACAACGCCGCGTGAGTTTCGTTACGACGTGGAGCTTTGGCCTAGACCCTCTTATGACGACGAGGAATGAATAGGTGTTGCTGAACGCAGATGATTGTAACAAAGGCTAGATCGAGGGCGCGTTCTGTTGGAGGCTTGGGGCAGCCCGCGGGTCAATACACACATGAATGCTTTTTGGCGAATTGCAGTGTTGTTGGCAATGGCGGTGCTTTGCTGTACAGTTACAGGCTGCGCTCATCGGCAACCCTCGCCCCCCTCGGCTCTTGCACCCGCAGTTATGACTTCAACGCCGTCCGCGCCTGCCTCCGTTCGCCCCCGTGAAAAGGCGCGGCTCGTGGATAAGCCGCCGACTAGAAGCGTCCGCTACCATATCACGCCGCTGCCGTACATGGACGTGGACGATGACGGCGCGTCCATCAACAACCGGGGTCAAGTGGTGAGCGACTCTTTTCTGTGGTACAACGGGCACCTGCGCGTCCTGCTCGCTCCAAAGACGGCTTACGCAGGGGAGCATACGAGCGCGCATGGCATTAATGACGCAGGCATAATCGTTGGAGAAGCACGCGGGGACTCTCCAGGTGCATACACGCAATTCTATGGACAAGCTGTTGTCTGGCACGGTGCGAAAGGACAAGAACTGCCTGTGCGTAGTTTAGGGGACACAATCGCCTATGCCATCAACAACACGGGCGTAATTGTCGGTCAGGCCTATGGGATTATGCCGGTGCAAGACGAGAGCACTTTCCAGGCCTTTCTGCTGCGGCATGGCAAGGGGGTGTTTCTGAAGGCGCGCAAGCCAATTTGCATTAACAACCGAGGGCAGGTTCTCGTGGACGCAGGTTCCTCTACCCTATATTCCTCCTATGACGCACCGACACACTTCATGCTGCTGTCACGCGGGAAAAGAGTGCCGATCAAAAACGCACGCACTGGCGCTGAGTTTGGCGACGCTGTTGCTATGAATGACGCTGGTGTCGTGGTCGGTGCCATTGGGAACAATGCGTGCCTGTGGCGACAAGGCCATGTCACAAAACTCGGCAGGTTGAGTGGCACGCAAGTTGACCCTGCCGCCATTAACAACCAAGGTCAGGTTGTGGGCAAAGCGGAGATCAAGCCGTGCAAGCCGTTAGCACCCGACGACACGCCGGAGACCCATGCGTTTGTGTGGCAGCACGGGCGCATGATTGACCTGAACTATTTGGTATCACGCAAGTCCGGCTGGGTGCTGTACGGAGCCGCCGCCATCAATGACCGAGGCCAGATTGTTTGCTGGGGCAACAAGGCAGCGTGCCTGCTGACGCCCATGCCCCACGCTGCCAAGCTGCGCTGAGACAGGGAGCAAAGAAGGAAGGAATCAGCGGCAAGCGCGGCGAACTTCTGCCTGCACGTATGGTATAATACTTTGACATATCAGCCGCCGCCCGGAGATTTAGCCGGTTTTCCAGGCACGAACAAAGTAAAGCGAAAGACGCCTGTTCAGGGAAAAGGCAGTCTGCGCAGGCGGTGGAAAGATGCGGATGGCATCATTTACGAATGGGACAGCCAACATGGCGCCGTAGAAAAATACGACAAGCGGGGCGCGCATTTAGGGGAATATGACCCGGATACCGGCGAGCAGACAAAGCCCGCCGATCCGGGCAGAAGCGTGGAGCCTTGATTATCATGGCAGTTGATAGTGTCAAAAGCAACGAATCATCTCAAACAGCACACGCCATAGGCTTTCGGAGCGCGTTTATAGAACTTGTGCTGCCCAAAGTTGTTTGGGTTTTGCAGGCTTACCAAAAAGAAGGCGATGCCTTTGTGGAAGAATGGCCGCTGAGAGGCATCAGCCTCAGCACGTTGCATGACCTATTCCAGCAGCCGCAGGATGATCCAATGTATGACGCCTACCCCGTCGGTGAAGCGCAGGCAGAATGTTTGCAGGCTTACACAGACCATCCCATAGATTTGCAGGCGTATGACTATTTCGTGGAGTGCTACGCCGAATAAGCAGGCCCCAATGAAAGTGTATCAATTTTATGGCCGATGAGCAAAAAACACCCTACCGGGTCAAAGTGCCCGACATTGACTATTGGCGCGGCAAGATCGGCTGCCAGACCGGCTGCCCGGTCAAGACCGACTCGCGCGGCTATGTCATCGCCATCGCTGAAGGGCGCTATGACGATGCCTACGCCATCGCCCGCGCCCCCAACCCGTTTGCTTCCATGTGCGGGCGCATTTGCGGCGCGCCGTGTGAAGTCAAATGCACGCGCGGCAATATCGGGTCGGACACGAGCGGGCCTGTTTCCATTCGCGCATTAAAACGGTTCGCCACCGAGCAGTATGGCGTCGAAAACTTGCACAACCTGCACAAGTCGCTGGAATACTCCAATGCACGTGGGTCGGCCTTTCCCACTATTGACAAAGAAAAGATTGCCGTGATCGGCGCGGGCGCGGCGGGCATGACTGCTGCGCATGACTTAGCCCGCCTTGGTTACGCCGTAACCGTGTTTGAGGAACTGGAAACCGCCGGGGGTCAGATGGCGACGGGCGTTCCCATTTACCGTCTGTCGCGCGAGCTGATGAACCTGGAAATCGCAGCCATTTGCGAACTGGGTGTTGACCTCAAACTCGGCGTTTCGGTCGGCAAAGACGTGACCATTCCCGAACTTCGGGAGCAGGGATACAAGGCGTTCGTGATCGCGGCGGGCTTCATGCTGGGCCGCCCTTTGACCATCCCCGGCGCGGACAAAGAAGGCGTCCATATCGGCATTGACCTCTTAAAGCAAGTCAACCTCAGCAAGCCGTACACGGTCGGCGAGCGGTGCGTGGTGATCGGCGGCGGCAACGTCGCCATGGATGTCGTGCGTATGACTGTGCGAACGCCCGTTATTCAGGGATTATCTAATCTGGCAAAGCCCAAAAACTATGCCATGACGGATATTGCCCGCTCATTGGCGCTGACAGCCAAAAGCGTGGACTGCATCTTCGGCGAGTCGCGCGCGCAGATGAACGCCGACGAGTATGAAATCGAAGAAGCCGTGCTGGAAGGTGTCCATTTGCACCCGCAGCGCCTGCCCATTGAAATCCTCGGTAACGGCCACGTTTCGGGTGTCCTGACCAAGAAAGTCAAGTCGCTGATCGACGCCCAGGGGCGCTTCAACCCGCAGTACATCGAAGGCAGCGAAGAAACGTTTCCCTGTGACACGGTCATTGTGTCCATCGGGCAGATGGTTAACTGGAACTTCCTGACGGGCATCGAAGATCTGAAAAGAAGTCCGCGCGGGACGGTAGATGTTGACCCGGAAACTCTGCAAAGCACAAGCCACCCCGATGTTTTTGCGGTCGGCGATATCGCCTTGGGTGCCCGCCTGTTTATCGATGGCATCGCGTCCGCGCAGAAAGCCGCTGTTGGCATTGACGAATATTTGACAGGCACGACCAACAAATTGGTGCGGCGCGGGTACATGCGCGCCCTGCCGATTGTCAACTACGAGATGCCCACCAAATACGACAACTTTATCCGGCAGGAGCCGCCGGAAAAAGAAATTGGCAACCGCTCTACGGGCTTTGATTTGATAGAATTTAATTACACCGAGAAGGCCGCTCGGGAACAGGGCATGCGCTGTTTGCGTTGTCATGTTAATGTGGTGTTCGATGCGGAGAAATGCATCCTGTGCGGCTTGTGCATCAACATCTGCCCGGAAAGCATTCTCAAGATGGTGCCAGTCACGGATGTGACGGGCGATGCCGATGTCGCCGCTTTGATTGAAGCCAAGTACGGCGTCCCGCAAGAGGAATTGCTGCCCGATGATGGTACCATCATGCTGATGGACGGCACCAAATGCATTCGATGCGCCCTGTGCGCGAAAATCTGCCCCATGGACTGCATTTCCATGGAGGCTTTCGAGTACGAAGAAGAGCTGGTGCCCACACAGACACCGACCCGCTCCGCGATTTCGCGCGAACCCACCCTGGCGGGGTATAAAAGCTAACGCACACTTCGCCGCCCCAATCTTGGGGACATCAACAACAAAGGAACTTTCTATTATGCCAGCCACACTGGAACAGCCAATCGAAACGGCAATTAATCTCCCCATCTCCATGACCGAAGCCGCTGCGAATGAAGTCCGCAGCCTGGTCGCCCAGCAGGAGCGCGATGATCTTGCCCTGCGCGTGTATGTCGCGGGCGGCGGCTGCAGCGGCCTGCAATACGGCATGGCTCTTGACGAGAACATCGAACCGGGCGATGAGGTCTTCGAAGTCAGCGGCGTCCGCTGCGTCGTGGACAGCACCTCCCTGCGCTACTTGTCCGGCTCGGTCGTCGATTATATCACGACTGAAATGGGCGGCGGCTTCAAAATAGAGAACCCGAATGCGACCAAGTCCTGCGGCTGCGGCTCCAGCTTCAGCGCCGGGGAAGAAGGCGCCGAGGGCCTGGATACCAGCGCAGGCGGCGGCTGCGGCTCGTGCGGCTGCCATTAGTTCAATTTGATGGAAAAGCGGAGGCGGCGTAAGCTGCCCCCGCTTTTTTATGTGCCCATTCCAAGCAGGGGAACAAGAACCGTGCTGGATGCGTTGGAACGAGTATGATACTTGACAAAGCAGATCTGCCCGCCATCTCGCTGGGCTTAGAAAGCAAAACCCCTCAACAGATATTACGCTGGGCCTGGGACACTTACGGCTCTGGGTTGACAATGGCGACGGCATTCGGGGCCGAGGGCTGCGTCATCATTGCCATGCTGTCCGAAATTACCAAAGACATCCATTTATTCAACTTGGACACGGGCTACCAATTCCCCGAGACATTAGAAACACGCCAAAGATTAATCGACAAATACGGCATCCCGATCCATCTGGTGCAGTCTGAGCAGTCCGTGGCCGACATGGAGCAGGCACAGGGCGGCCCGATCTACGGCACGAACCCCGACCTTTGCTGCCATATCCGCAAGGTTGTGCCTTTGGAAAACGCTTTGGTCGGCTATGAGGCATGGATCTCCGCCATACGGCGCGACCAGGCACCGACACGCCGCCATGCTGCCATCGTAGGCTGGGATCAGAAGTTCGGCCTGGCGAAGGTGAACCCTCTTGCAAACTGGAGCAAGCGGGACGTGTGGGATTATATTCTCAAGAACGACGTTCCCTACAACCCGTTGCATGACCAGGGCTACCCGAGCATTGGATGCGTACACTGCACGCAGGCAGTTGGCGCGGGCGATGATGACCGTGCAGGAAGATGGGCGGGGCAGGCCAAGAAGGAATGCGGCCTGCATGTCTTGAACAGCACTCCCACTGCTGCCTGCGAGACGACTGAGCGTCGGGCATGAGGGAACGCGCGTGTCTTATCTGAATGTGCCACTGGGAGATTTGGCCCCCAAGATCGTCAACATGATCGTGGAGATCCCGCAGGGGTCTTCCAACAAATATGAGTTTGACCATGACTTGGGCGTGTTTAAGCTGGACCGGACGCTTTATTCTCCCCTCTTTTATCCGTTTGATTATGGCTGGGTGTGCGACACGTTGGCCGAGGATGGCGACCCGCTGGACATTCTGGTCATCACGACGCAGCCGACGTTCCCCGGCTGCCTTATTGCCGCGCGGCCCCTCGGCGTTCTGATGATGCGCGACGATAAAGGCCCGGATGAAAAGATACTGTCCGTGGCCGCCGCCGACCCGCGCTTTGAAGGCATCGAGCGTTTGTCAGACCTTCCCCCGCATATCCTCAAAGAGATTGTTCACTTCTTCGACATCTACAAAGACCTGGAAGACAAGCAGACTATTGTGCTGGGGTGGCAGGACGTTGCGACCGCCCACAGCGTGATTGAAAAGTTTCATTGCGGTTCCCATGCCCCTGTCGCCAATGACTGAACGCGCTCTTTCCTCGAAATCAAACCCTGTAGTTTTTGCTGAGATATGCCGAACAAAGAGGTGTGCCAAGTGATGGCGCATCTTTTTTTGTATTACTGGGAAAGGCATCATATCATGCAGCGAAGTAAAGTTTGGACAAGCGTGGAATTTGTGCTGGGACTGGCGCTTCTTGTTGTCGGGCTGGGCGCACACTTCGCCTTGCATTCCTACGACCCGCATCTTTTGCTCCTGGCCCCATTCGGCATAGGCTTGATCTTGAGCGATACGGTTTCCCGGCTGGTGGAATTCGCCATCGCGCGCGCTGCCTGCCTGCGGCGCGGTGCTGGATAACGGCACTTCCAAACGGAAACCAACAGCCTGCCTCTTACACAAAAGAGGCAGGCTGTTTTGTTGGGAGCGACCTGGGCAACGCTGTCACTGCGCTTGACGATACTCTTGCCAGAGCTGCTCAAAGCGCGAAACCAGCCCTTCCAAGACCTCAAAGCCGCCCTGCCAGAAGGCGGGGTCGTCCAAGTCAATGCCGACTTTCGCCATCAGTTCCTGGGGTGATAAGCTTCCCCCGGCAGCCAGCATGTCCAGGTACTTTTGGGCAAAGACGGGGCCGCCGCTTTGCGCCTGACGGTACAGGGACAAAGCCAGCAATTCTCCAAACGAATACGCATATACATAAAACGGCGAGTTGACGAAATGCCCGATATACGACCACCAGAGGCGATGCTCATCCCCAAGCTGCACCGAGGCGCCGAACATGGCCTGTGTTTCCTTCTGCCAGTAGCTGCCGAAGTCATCGGGCGTCAGTTCGCCCTGACTGCGGCGGTGCTTGTGGATAGCCTGCTCGAAGCGGTACAGCGCGGTCTGACGCGGGATGGTGGCAAACGCGTCTTCGATCTTTTGGGCATAAAGGGCGAGCTGATCTTTAGGGCTGGCGCTTGCTGATACGCGCTCAAAAACAAGCATCTCGCCAAACGTGCTGGCAAGCTCGGCTAAGGGCAGCGTACCATGGAAGTTCAGCAGGCTTTGCTTGCGGGACAGCGAGGCATGCACCCCGTGCCCCAGCTCATGCGCCAGGGTCATCACGTCGCGCATCCGGCCCAGATAGTTCATGAACACAAACGGGTGCAGGTCGGGCGTGACATACTGGCAGTACGCGCCGCCTTCCTTGCCGGGTGCGGGCGGGGCATCGATCCAGCCTTTGTCAAAGAATTCTGCCGCAAGGTCACGCAAAGTGGGGGAAAAGTCGCCGAATGCATCCAGCACGATCTGCCGGGCATCGGGAAACGTCACCACGCCTTCGGCTTCAAACAAGGGCGCGTAGCGGTCATAATGGGCCAGCGTGTCCAGGCCCAAAATCTCGCGCTTGACATGGTAAAACCGGGCGACCAGGGGATAATTGCGGGCGACAGTGTCCACGACCAGGTCGACAGTCTCGCGCGGCAGCTCGTTTGTCATGTGACGACTTTGTTCGGGATACTCGTAATGGCGCAACCGGTCGGACACGTTTTTGTCCTGGAGCAACGTATTGAACAAAAACGTAATGGTGCGGTAATTGGCTTTCAGCCCCTCGGTGATGGCAAGGGCGGCTTCCCGGCGCGTTTCAGGGTCGGCGTCATAAAGATAGGATAAAATTTTGGCCTGGTTCATCGTTTCCCCGCGAAACGTGAACGCGGCGTTGGACACGGTCTCGCTGAACAAGCGCCGGAACGCCCGCCCGCCCGTGTTGGCGGTTTCTTCCAGCAGGCGCTCTTCCGGCTCCGAAAGCAGATGGTCGCGGTACAAGCGCAGGGTGTGCAGATAATGCGCATAGGGTGCGACCGCCGCCGACTGCGCGAGAGGCGCGAATGTGGCTTCGGGCAAAGCCGCCAGTTCCAGATCCATAAACAACAGGGGAATGGCAAGCTGCGTGCCGCGCTCGCGCACTTTTTGCAGAAACGCGCCGCGCGCGGGATCGCTCGTATCGGTGGTGAACAGCAGGGAAGCATAGTACGCGGGCTTGCCGGCATCTTGATGGAGGGCTTCGTATTCGCGCAGGGCGGCTGCCAGTGTTTCCGCCGTGAGGTCGGGGCTGCTGAGTTTGCCCTTGTAATCGGCTTGGAACTTTTGGGCGCGCGCGAGGGCATCATCTAGAGCCTGGTCAATGCGCGGGTCATCCATCCCCGAATATAAATCGCTGAGGTTCCAACGCACATCGTTGTGCAGGGCAGGAGTGGGCGCGGGGATTGTCTCGGTAGTCAATGGCAAATCTCGTTTCTATGGCAACTTTGCCGGTATTATACCCACTTGGGACACGGGCGCTCCGGCGGTGTGTTATAATAAGCCATCACGCACACCAAGGAGGCTGATACCAATGGAAGACGAAACAATGGACACTGGCGGCGAACAAACTTTGGAGAGCGCGGCCCCGGAGCAAGTGGACGCGCACCGCAACTTGCTCTCGGAAGCTATGCAGATGCTGCAAGGGCAGGGCGTGGACACCAATGCCGTGACGACCCAGGCGGGCACGGCGACCAATGACCCGCAGGAGATGTCGCATGGTGATTTGCTCAACACGACAATGGCCCTCGCCCGTCAGCACCCGGAAGTGCTGCAAATGGTCGCCCAGCGTTTCCCCGAAGCGCAAGGACTGCTGGGCAGCGTGATGGGCGGCGGCGGGGCGCAGGGGGAAGGCGGCGGCATGCTGGGCGGTCTTTTGGGGAAGCTGACAGGCAGCTAGGATGGGAAGAAGGCTGCCCGACCTTCAATTCTGGGAGTGGCGGCTGGGGGGCCTCTTTTCCTGCGCGTTCCCACGCTGTTTCCCCGGCTTCGCCAGCCCGTATCAACGACGGAACGATTTGTTCCGTCGTTGATATGCCGCAGCGTCCAGTTGGCAACCATGATGCAGCGCGATAAGAACAAGGGCAAAACACGCCCGAAAAGCAAGTGAAGGACACACAACAAACAATGCAGACGCTGATTGTGACAGGCGGCGCGGGGTTTATCGGGTCAAACTTTGTCCGGTATATGCTGGGCAAATATCCGGATTATCGGATCATGGTGCTGGATGCCCTGACCTATGCGGGCAACTTTGACAACCTGGCCGATGTGTGGCGCGACCCCCGGTTTTCGTTTTTTCAGGGCGACATCAACGACAGTGTCCTGGTCAATAACCTGGCGCAGAATGCCGACGCCATTGTCAACTTCGCCGCCGAGAGCCACAACGACCGGGCCATTTTAGACCCCGAATCGGCGACCCGCGCCAATTTCAACGGTGTGCAGGTGCTTTTAGAAGCCGCCCGCAAGTATGGGCATTCGCGCTTTCACCAGGTCAGCACGGATGAAGTGTACGGCACGACCGACGGCATCTTCCGCGAGGGTGACGCCCTGGAGCCGAACCAGCCGTATTCGGCAGCCAAGGCAGGCGGCGAGCTGATGGTGCGGGCGTACCATCAAACATTCGGCCTGCCCACGATTGTCACGCGCGGCTCCAACACGTTTGGGCCGTATCACTACCCGGAAAAAATCATCCCGCTTTTTATCACCAACTTAATCGACGACCTGCCCGTGCCCGTGTATGGCGACGGCATGCAGGTGCGCGACTGGATGTATGTGCTGGACCACTGCCGGGGAATTGACATCGCCCTGCATCACGGACAGCCGGGCGAGGTGTACAACGTCGGCGGCGAAAACGACCGTCCCAATTTGGAAGTGGTCCATTTATTGCTTGATTATTTGGATAAGCCCGACACACTCATTGCCCACGTGAAAGACCGGCCCGGACACGACCGGCGCTACTCGCTGGACTGCACCAAGATGGCCGGTTTGGGGTATAAACCGGAACAAGGACGCTTTGAAGAGCGTTTACAAGAAACTGTCCACTGGTACCGCAGCCATGAGGATTGGTGGCGAAAGATCAAGGAAAAACGTGCCGATTACCAGCAGTTTATGCAGCAGTGGTACGCCGACCGCAAGTGATGGCTGACACACAGCGTACGCTCCGGGTTTTGTATATCGCGACCTCGCAAAACGACGGCGGCATCGAGCGATATGGGGTTCAGCTGGCGGCGGGACTGGCGCAAAACAACGTCTGGGGCTATTTCGCGTGTCTGCCGGATGCAATTGTCGACCGCCTGTGCCGGGCGGCAGGCATCCCTACCCTGCCGCTTATCGTGCGCAACAGCGGCGATGTGCGGGCGATCTCTCAGATTGCCGCTCACATTAAAAACCATGCCATTGACATTGTGCATGTGCATTCGCGGCGCGATTATCTGCCCGCCCTGCTGGGAGTCGCCCTCGCCCGAAAGCAGGCGCATAAAGGCCGGCGCATGCCCCGCTTGGTGCTGCACGCACACATGATCCGCGCCCTAGGCACGCCGCCCGGCCTGAGCGGTTGGTTTCTCGCGCGCAATGCAGACCGGGTGCTGGCCGTGTCACAGGCGGTGCAGGATGCTTTGATGAAGTGCCATCACTTCACGCCCGGCTTTGTGCGCGTCCTGCACAACGGCGTAGAGATTGACCGCTTTTGCGCACCGTCTTCATCTGCCGCCCACGCGTGGCGCACCGCTTGCCGTGCCGAATGGGGCCTGGATGCCGATGCCCTTGTTGTGACCATGATCGGGCGGCTGGATGCCAAGGGGCAGGCGCAGATGCTTGCCGTTCTGCCAAGCTTACTGGAGCAGATACCGACCCTGCGCGTTGCGCTTGTTGGCTCCGAGGGCGCCTTCGGCACTTTGGAACGGCTGCAAAACCGAGTGAAAACAAATGGAACGGCAGAGCGCGTCATTTTCGCCGGGCCACGCGAAGACATCCCCCAGGTGTTAGCGGCCAGTGACGTGCTGGCGCATCTGCCGATTGACGAATCTTTTGGTTTGGCCCTCGCCGAAGCCATGGCAGCCGGCTTGCCGACAATCGCGACCGACATCGGCGGCTGCCGCGAAGTCGTCCGGGATGGCAAGACAGGAATTCTCGTGCCGCCGGGCGACCCTGCGGCGCTTGAGGGAGCCATGCGCAGCTTGCTGCTGGGCGAAGGCAGTTCCGAACGACGCGCGCGGGTGGGCGCGTCAGGCCGGACGCGGGCGGAACAGGAATTTTCACTCGTTCGTCAAATACAAAGTTTGCTAGAAATCTATCAAGAGCTATGCCCGAGCTGAGGAAGGCAAAATTCGCCGCTATAAGTTCGCCCGTCCCGATCTTAATGTACCATGCGGTGGAAGACCATCCGCGTCCGCCCGCTTACAAGCATTTTTATGTGCTCGCCCGCGAGTTTGCCTGGCAGATGCGGGCATTGAAGCGTGCCGGGTACACGGCAATCACCTTTGCCCATCTTGCCGATGCACTCGACAACAAACACCCCCTCCCCTCTCGTCCCATTATCCTGACATTTGATGACGGCTACTTAAACCTCAAAGCCAACGTGCATCCCTTGCTGCGGGAACTCGGCTTTCCTTACACGGTGTTCTTGGTAGCGGGCAAAGTGGGGACTGCCAACGACTGGGTCAGCAGTGAAGGGTATCAGCCCACTCCCTTGCTGGGCTGGCGGGACATTTTGGAGATGCAAGGCGATGGCGGCGTGTCGTTTCAGGCGCACACGCTCAGCCATCCTCGTTTGACGCAATTGCCGATGGGCGAGGTGCGCCGAGAGCTTGCCGACAGCAAAACCATGCTGGAGGCGCAGTTGCAAGCCCCCACTGACGTGTTATGCTATCCGTATGGCGATGTCAACGAGGCAGTGGCAGAGCAGGCGCGCGAAGCCGGGTATACCATGGCAGTGACAACCCAAACCGGGCGCGTGAGGGCCAACGACAACCGCCTGTGCCTGCCACGCCTGAGCGTGATGCATGTCCCCCCCCTTTCTGCGACTTATGGGATTGGGGCGCTTAACTTCTGGTGGCGCGTGCATTGGTGGAAAGATGCGCGGCCTTAATTCACTTGTGAGACAACCATGCAGCAGTCTTCTAAAACAGTGCTGGGAATTGCAGGCGTGATCGTAGTCGCGCTGGTTTTGTTTTTTGTGCTGCACCAGCCGCAGCCTTCGGATCAAGAACAAATCGTCGCGCAGATGGAAGCCGCGCGCAATGCGGCAAGCCATCATGACACGCGGGGTGTCATGAAAGAAATCAGCGCCGATTACAAAGGCCAAACGCCCGCCGACGGCAACGTGGACGAGCTGCATCTGCTTCTCAGCCGCAGCTTGGGCAAGGGGGGAGCATTGGAGGTTGCATTATCCCCCCCTGCAATCAGCGCTCAGGGTGATACCGCAACAAGCCGGAGCCGCCTTCAGGTGCGTACGCGTGACGACAGTGCTGTCCACTATGACCAGAATGTCACGCTGCACTGGAAACGGGAAGACGGCACCCGTTTGCTGATATTCCCCGCCAAAGTCTGGCGGATTGTCGGGGCGGAGTTTCCATCACCCGACGAATAAAAAACACGGGCGCGGACTTGATAGTCCGTGCCCGTGTTTTGTTTGCGCCGTGCCCGTGTTTTGTTTGCGCCGGGATGTTATTCCAGCTCTTTGTCTTCTTTCGGCTCGTCCATCTCGTCGAGCGAGACATCGGCGTCGATGTCTTCGTCCAAGTCCGGCACATCGCTGATATCCATGTCGGGGTCGCCCCCAATCGGTGACGGGCGGGCTTCAATGGGAGTGTCAAAGCGAGCGGCAGGGGCTCGGCGGGAGCTTTTAGGACAGCTGTTGCAGGTAAACTTCACCTTCGCCGTCGTCAGCCACGCGGGAACCGAGCGCAGGGGCGCATTGCAGTCGCTGCATCGTAGTGCTTCAGTCGCCATTATTTTATTGATCCTCTTTTATTGAAATCTGAAAAAGCGTTAGTCTTGGGTGCGGTCGCTCAGGCGTGCGCCTGCGGCAGACGAGGCCGGCACCGACGATGTTTTGCGGGGGGCGGAACGGGGCGGGCTTGCCGGGTCGCTGCCGGCCACGGCAGGCGAAAGGAACCCGTTCAGGAGCATCAGCGCACCCACCGCCATATACACCCAGGCTTCATTGCCGTCCGGGATTTGGCCGGGATCGTAGATAAACTTCGGGCCGAGGATTTTCCCGACAAGGCCCAGTATCACCAGCAGTATGCCCAAAACTGTAAACGTGCTGAACCAGCGAAATCGCACCATTCATTCATCCTTTATGCTGCGCGGCACGAGAAACCGGGCAGACGATTATTATACTCTATTTGGGGCACTGTTTGCAGTGTCTTCCGGGTCTACGGTGGCCCAGCGGGCGATAGTTCCCCCCGGCAAGCGTACACGCGCCTGTCCATCCGGCTCTAGCTCTTCAAAGATGCCCTGCTCCTGCCCCCGCTGAAAGGCAATATTGAGGGCCATGCGCGCGCGCCAGTCGGCACGAGTTGTTTCCCAGCCCTCCTCCGTGCGCTGCGCCAATCGCTGTTCCAGCGCGAAGGCGATTTCCTGAATTAACGCGGCAACCGGCGGCGTTTGCCCCACTGCCATACGCAGTGAAATCGGCGGCACTTGGAAACTTGGGGAATTGTCAAACCTCGTTTGGCTCACGTTGACCCCGATGCCCACAATGGCCGCCCACCCTCGCCCAGTCGATCCCACTGTTTCAACCAGCACGCCGCCCGCTTTGTTCCCCTGAATGAGAATGTCGTTGGGCCACTTGAGATTAACAGGAGTCACGTAAGCGCCCAGTGCATCACTGACGGCCAAAGCGGCGATAAAGGCAAGCTGCCAGGCTTCGGACCGGGCAAGGGCCGGGCGCAGCACCACGGACATGAGAGCGCTTTCCCCTCCCTTGGCCTGCCACTGCCTGCCTCTCCGCCCGCGCCCGCGTGTTTGAAAATCAGCGGATACCAATGCCCCGTGCGGGGCGGGATCGGCGGTGTCAAGCGCCCACGCACGGGCGATGTCGTTGGTGGAAGCGCACTGGGAATAATGACGATGGGCAGAACTAGGCGACATAGGCGGATTATGGCGTAAAATCCAGCGAGATGTCCATGGCGGGGGCCGAGTGGGTCAGCGCACCGATGCTGAGGATGTCCACGCCGGCAGCCGCGACTTCGGCCACGCGCTCTTCGCTCAGGCCGCCCGATGCTTCGCTGATCGCCCGGCTGCCGATCATCTGCACGGCTTGACGCATCACGGACGTGTCCATGTTGTCGAGCAAGATGATCTCGGCCCCTGCCGTCAATGCTTGCTCGACTTGCGGAAGTGTAGACGCTTCCACTTCAATCTTCATCGTGTGAGGCACGCCATTGCGGGCAAGGGCGACCGCGCGCATGATGCTGCCCGCCGCGCGGATGTGGTTGTCTTTAATCAATACGGCATCGTACAGGCCCAGACGGTGGTTGAAGCCGCCGCCGACGCGCACGGCATACTTTTCCAATGTGCGCAGGCCGGGCGTTGTTTTGCGCGTATCGGCAATGCGCGCCTTGGTGCCCGCCACCCGCGCCACGTAGCGCGCTGTTTGCGAGGCGACGCCGGACAAATGCTGCGCGAAGTTCAGGGCGACCCGCTCGGCTGTCAGCAGGGCGCGCGCGCTGCCCGAAATGGTCGCAATCGGCGTGGGCTTGTTGCCGATCTGCGCGCCGTCGGCAAGGCGCGGCTGCCACTGACTGTCCGGGTCCAGCAGGCGAAAAGCAAGCGCGGCCACATCCAGCCCGGCCAGAACACCCGGACTTTTCGCCAGCAGGGTGGCGGTTGCCGTCGCATCCGGCGCGATACATAGGGTCGTCGTGATGTCGCCCGGCCCGATGTCTTCCAAAAGGGCGGCGCGCACCAGATGTTCGTATTGAATTTCGGGAATGTCCATAAGTCTGAGTGCATCTTAAATGGGCCGCCGTGCGGCTCTTGCGGCAGGCCGGGGCGCGTGCTGTCTTGAATAATCTCGTGCATTTCCAGGACGTTTGGCTGGAAGTAGGCATCTTTGGGCAAGGTGCCGGACTCGGCATGGCCCTGCGTGAAAGCGTCGGAACGGATCCAGCCCATAAACGTCTCGCGCGATGTCCAGGTGGTCAGAATAATATAAGGCTCGCCTTCGTTGACAGGGCGCAAGACCTGGTTTGCGATAAAGCCCGGCATGCCGTCCACCAGTCCGGCGCGCTCGCGAAAGCCCGTTTCAAACGCGTCGGCATGCTCGGGTTTGACATATAATCGGTTGGCAACTGTGATCGTAATCGTTTTCTTATCCTAACGCGCGGATTAAAGCCAGTGTCTGGTCGAAGTCAGATTGGCGTACTTGCAAATGCACCCCGCCGTTTAAATTGGAGAGGGGCAAATCCACAGCCGCGATCATTTCGTTCGCCAAAAAGCATTCGATACCAGACGCTTCCAGTTCACCGCGCAGCAGGTGCGCCTTGATGGGGCTGAACGAAGTCGCCACAGTGACCAGGGGTTCGGGAGGCTTTTGCGTCACGGGCTGAGAATTACGTTGGCGCCGCACTTTTTTCATTTGTATTTCCCGAATTTTGGCCGTGCTTCTGATACCCGGCAGATCACTTTGCGGAGGCATCATGGTAGACGAGGCCGCCGTTGCGGGCGCACGAGGGGCATACGGCGATGGCATACGGCGTGCCGTCCGTGTTCAGCACTTTGGCCGAGGCGAGTTCTTCTTTGGTGCCGTTCCAGTGACAATAATGGCACGAAACACCCATAGGGGCAGGCTTGCGCTTCCATAAGTTTTTCAGCATTGGTTGTGTTCTCCAATCAAAGCACGCGGTGTGTGCAATCAAAGCACGCGGTGCGTGTCAGGAAAAGCGTTCCTCGCGCCACGGGTCGGCGTGGTTATGGTAGCCGCGTGTTTCCCAAAAGCCGCGCTTGTCCCCCCGGATAAACGCAATGCGGTTGAGGAACTTCGCGCCTTTCCAGGCGTACAAATGCGGCGTGATAATGCGCAGCGGCGCGCCATGCTCGCGCGGGATGGGCTTGCCGTCCAGGGCATAGGCCAAAATCACATCGGGATGGCGCAGCTCTTCCAAAGCGTTGTTGGTGGTGTAGCCATCTTTGCCGTACTGCATGACATACTTGGCATCGTCGGCGGGTTCCACCAGGTCAACCAAACTTTCAAACGGAATGCCTGTCCAGTGCAGGTCGTAGCGGCTCCAGTGGGTGACACAGTGAAAGTCCGCCGTCAGCTCGATAGATGGCAGCTGTGCCAGGTCGTCCAGGCTGAGGCTGACCGGGTTTTGAACCGCGCCGTCAAGCGTGAGACGAAACTGATCGGGCAAAAACAGAGGCTGCACGCCCAGATCCAAAACGGGAAACTTTTCGGTCAGGTACTGGCCTGGCGGCAGGCGCTGGCTGCGCGGAGCGACAATGCGCGACCCGGTTTCGCCGCGCGCGTGGGCTCGCTCCACGGCTCTGGCCTTGACGTGCAGATACTTGGCGCTATACTCTTGGCCGTCTTGTGTGTCGGTGGGCATAGGCGGTGTTTCCTTTCCAGGACATTGGGGGCGGCTTGCAAAGGCGTTTCCCGCGCGCGTTGAGCCTGTTCCAACGACGGAACAATTTCTTCCGTCGTTGGTCTGCGCTGGAAACGCCGGAGCGAAGAGTGTGCAGTCCCCTCGCGGCACGTACTAAACAGGGGAATTATACCCACTCGCCCGCTTCTTTTTGCGGTCGGTGGCGTGGGGGAGCACGGACAGCAGGCGCTCCACATCGGCGCGGGGCACCTTTTCGCCGTCCGGGGCGGTGATATAAAAGGCGTCACGGGCGCGGCTGCCCCACACGGACAAGCGGGCGGCGTGGATGTTCCAGCCAAGCTGCGAAATGATGCGGGTGAGGCGGTACAGAACGCCCCGCTCGTCGGGCGCGCTGACTTCCAGCAGGCTGAAACGCTCGGAAGCGCCGTCATCAATGGTGGCGGAGTAGATGGCCTGCTCTTTGATTTCCTTGCGCCGCTGCTGCAACAATGCGCCGGTGCCGGTTTCGCCCAGCAGAACCTGGCGCAGAGTGTCCTGCACTTCCGATTTTTTGCTTGCTGTTAATGGCTTGCCACGGTAGTCGATCCACAGCGTGTCGATGGCGATGCGGACGCTGGCTTCGCGGGTAAACACCTGGGCGACATGGACATTGACATCTAGGGCATACAAGACGCCCGTGATTTTGGCGAGCAGGCCCGGATGCGGGTCGTCATAGGCGCACAAGGTCAGCTCGGTATAATCTTCGCCGAACTCGGTCTTGAAATCGACAATCGGCTGAAACGTTTCGCGCAGGCGTCCAATCATGGCAATGTGCAGATACATCTCTTCCAGCGGCGTATTGAGGAGATATTGGGCGGGAAGGTTGCGCGTATGCTCGTAGATCAAATCCGGGGGCAGGTCATGGCGGGCCAGACCCTTGCGAATGCGCTCGCGCTGCCGGGCCATGTTGGGGACATAAAGGACATGCGGCTCGTCGCCCGGTGCGGCGGATTGAAGAGCGCCCTCGGCGCGGTGATACAGCTCGGCCAGAAACTTGCCCTTGACTTCCGTCCAGATGCCCGCCCCGACCGCATTGGTGTCGGCATAAGTCAACAAATAAAGCATCGTCAGCGAATCCAAATCGGGCACGACGTGTAAAAAGTCGCGCAGGGTTTCATCCAGCGACAAGTCGCGCAGGCGGCTGGTTTCGGCCATCAGCAGGTGGTAGCGTATCAAGAAAACGAGTTTGGCCGTGCGCTCCGCATCCCAGCCCAGGTGCGCGGCAATTTGTTCGGCGGCGACTGCGCCGGTTTGGTCGTGCGGGCCGGTCGTCCACTGCTTGCCGATGTCGTGTAATAAACCCGCGAGGGCCAAGACTTCGGGAAAGGCCACTTCACCGACCAGGCGACGCCAGTGCGCCATTTTGGGATCAGGGTCGGTCCACATCTGCTGCAAGTAGCGCACGACCCGGAGCGAATGCGCGCCCACGGTGAAATCATGGGCGGCATCATAGGGAATCAAAGCCATGAGAGGGGCAAAAGCGGGGATCAGCCAGCCGAGCACGCCCCATTCCTGAAGCCGGTCCAAGCTGTCGGCGACGGACGGCCCCCGCGTCAGCAAGCGAGTAAACACGCGTCCGGCCAGAGGCATGTCGACGGGGGCTGGCGTGGCGGCCACAAAGCAAGCCACAACGTCTTCGGTTTGGGAAGGAATGTGCAGGCCATATGCCTGTGAAAGCTCCGCCATGTGCAGCGGCAGGGCAGCATCGCGCAAAGCGGCGTCGGGGTCGGAAACAACCAGGTGGCGGCCCACCGAAGCCAGGCCAAGGCCGAGGGGGATTTCGCTGTGGAGGCAGCCATGGACAACTTTGCGGCTCAACCGGTGGGCATGGGCGGCCTGCGTGAAATAGTCCCGCATGAACGATTCGACGGCGGGCACATCGGGCAGGTCAGGATAAGCCAGCAGAGCGGCGACAGCTTCCTGCTTTTCAGCTGTCAGCACGTCCCGCGCTTCGCCGGACACGACATGCAGGGCATTTCGCACTTGCAGCAGAAAGTTGCGGGCGGCGAGCAGAATTTGGGCTTCGTCCGAAGAGAGCATCTGCTGCTCCACCAAGACCGGCCACAAACGGGGCAGCCCGACATGAAAGCGCACTTCGCCGATCCACTCCGCCGTGTGGATGTCGCGCAGGCCGCCCGCGCTTTCTTTGACGTTCGGCTCCACGCCGTACACCTGATCCCCCCCGAACTTGAGCAGAACCGATTGACGCTCGGCCCATTTTTCAAACATAAAATGCGCCGTCAGCAGATGCGCCCGGAATTCCAGCCGAAAAGACTTGAACAATGACAGGTCGCCGCACAACAAGCGGGCATCCAGCAGGGCGGTTTGTGTTTGGTGGTCGAGCTGTCCCAAATCTCCCAGCAGGCGATAGGCATAGCCGACTTTCAGTCCCGCGCCATACATAAACACGTCCATGACCGACTGGAACATATCTTTGATAAGAGCGTTAAGATAGGGATCGTCTTCGCGGGCGGCCACGAATGTCACGTCCACATCAGAAAAGGGAGCGAGTTCACGGCGTCCATAACCGCCTGTAGCAACCACGGCAAGGGGCGGCGCAGCGGCGGCATCAGGGGGAGCCAGCGGGAGCGCGTGTTCGAGGGCAAGGGCAAACAAGCGCCGCAGCACGGCATCGACGAGGGCGGTATTGCGGGCAAGCAGGGCGCGGCTGTCTTCGCGCACCGCGTCGGGAGTATTGCCTTCGGCATGGCGCGCCTTCAGATACGCCCCAATATCCGTGGGAGAATGGAGGAGTGCCAAATCAGGGGCAAACAGCCGGCAGCAATCAGTTTTGGGCATGAACAGCGCGCTTTCGGGGGGAGAACTTGGGAAGATTATACCGCCGTGCCTGGATTTTCAGGCGTTGCGAAGAGGATACACCCCAGCGGCTTGCGCTTTCCTGCTCGCTTGCTCGTTCCACACTCGCCATGCTCGGTTTCTGCGCCGCCCGGCCTGCCGCTGCTCAGGACCTCACGTACACACTTATGGGTGTCACCTTTTCGGACGGGGCAATCGCTTCGGGCTCCTTTGTTTATAATCCTACCACCGACATTTTTGACCCCCATGATATTACGTCCACAAACGGCCTGATGGATACCCTCACCGGCTACCACTATATTCCGAGCGACGATAACCCTGGCGATCCGGGAGGCTTTCCGCCATCCATATTCATCATCGCCGCTTCCAGCACTTTTCCCGACTATCATGATCTGCTTCTTTCATTAAGCACAGGGGCCACGAGTCCCGGAGTGTATCAGCTTCAGCCGGGGGTATTTACCACTGGTGGACAGTTAGGAAACAGCCAGGAGGGGATATACTTAGGGAACAACACATTCACTTCCCGATCGATTACCACAGGCAGCCTTGTCGTTACCCCGACTATTGCCCCAGCCCCCGAACCGTCGCAATTTGCCGCGCTTGGAGTGGGCGTTCTGGGTCTTACCGGCTTGATACTTAAAGTCCGCAAGCGCCAAGCTGTTTGCTAACCATTAAGTATTGATGCCACAAGCGTCACAGCACATAAAAAAAGCCGCCGGGAACAGAGTGTTCCCGGCGGCTTATTGTTTGGAAGAAAAGCAAGTCAGGGCTTCATCATGGAGGCAAGCAGCGGCTGCATCGCATCAGCCCAGATTTGGTAGCCGGAGGGCGCGGGATGAAGCGCATCCGGGAACATCTCCTTGGTCAGGCTGCCGTCGGGGGCGAGGAACTTGTCGCCGATGTCGAGGTAGCGGGTACTGCCGCCATTGTCGAGCTTCGCTAGTTCCGCGTTAATACCTTTGATCTTTGCACGGACAGGGTCATTTGCATCCGCACCACGCGGGAAGATGCCAAGCAGCAGCACCTTTGTTCCGGGAAGATTGCGGTGGATTTCGGAAACGATCTTCGTGTCGCCTTTGACAATTTCATCCGACGGATACCCGATGTTGTTGGTGCCGATCATCAACACGACCACCTTCGGCTGAATACCAGCCAGCTCGCCGTTGGCAATGCGCCACAGGACGTGCTGGGTTTGGTCACCTTCGATGCCGAAATCCGCCGGGTCGTATTTACCGTAATACTGCTGCCAGATTTGGGGAACGCCGAGCCAGCGATGGGTAATCGAGTCGCCCAGAAAGAGAACACCGATCGGCCCTTCCTTGCCGCGCTTGAGAAACGACTCGTGTGACTCAAGAAAAGAAGGATTGATGCTGCCGTCGCCAATGCGCTTGGGGGCAGGAAGGTCCGTGGGTTCCAGGCCGGGCGGCGTTGCTGCAGGCGGAGGCAACGCAGGCGCCGCTCCAGGGGCATACACTGCAATTTCACTTGTGAAAGCGTAGGTGGGATCAAATCCGGCGGCGTCTGGATAGTGATCAGTGTAGGTTAAGCGTACATAGCGAGCCCTCACCGGTGCAAATTCGAAGAGATGATTTTCCGCCTTCTTTTGCGAGAAGACGTACTCACCGATCTGGGTGAACCGACTGCCGTTTGCGCTCAGCGATACGTCAACAGTCCGTGTCGAGCCGTAAGGTGGCACGCCAGTGACGACATAACCAATGCGGGTAGGAGTGGCAAGGTCGACCGTTACACTCTTGGGAAAGACGGAAGAATTGCCGGTGGCGAAAGTTTTTTCCCGTTCCGCTTGCCACGAGCCATCAGTCAGGCCGCTGTTCCAGCCTGACACGTTGGAGTCACTGGAAATAAAGCTTTTGTTCAGCGCCAGATCTTGAGAGTTCGGTACGGCAAATGCCTGCTGCCCTGCCAAAAGCGATAGCAAAGCGGCCCCGGTCATAAATATGCTGTTGTTCATCTTGGTTTCTTTTAGCCTCTTCTCCGTTTGTGCGGGAATGTCCAACCAATTTGGCCTCATAGCCAGTTCTCCCGAGGATGTATAGAGTTGCAATTGTACCAGATGAAACTGAGAAATTTAAGTGGCATGTCTTGTTGACTAAGTAGTCGTTCGGATTAGGTTAAACTGTTTTGCTTGAACGCGGAGAACTGGATGTTCAGGGACTTGCCCACGGCACTCAGTGCCTGCCACACGTCCAGGTGCAGCGTGTCTTTGTCCGCATAGTCTTCGGGACGCAACGACTCGTACTTGAGTTTGCGCCACAGCTCGTACTTGAGCCAGTTCCGCCTTGGCAAGGCTGACGCGCTGACGATTGGCCTGCACAGCATGCCGCACGACTTCAAGGTCGGTGTCTGTCTGAAGGATAGCGCGTCGACCTTGCCCTTGGCGGGTTTGCAGTCCGTCAAGTCCGTGTGCCTGATAACGCTGAAGCCAGGTGTTGACCACCACTTCGCAGCAGCCGACCTGCTGAACGACATCGGAGGAGGTACGTACCTCGGCTTTGAGCAGGATCATTTGGCAACGTTGGCGGAAGGCTTAGGATTTGCCGTGCCGCGCTGCCCTTTCCAGGGCGGCATGTTGGTCGCAGGTCAGTGCAATGCTCTTGATTTTTACTATGCACCTAGTTTAACACATTTCTGAACGATTACTTATGTTTAATTATCATAAACTAAGTGCAAAAATACCAATTTTGCCACTAGACAAATTCTAGAGAACGCAGTATAATTTGTACTCTTCGTTAATCCGTAAAACTACCTCCAACGAAGACGTACAGCCAATCATTGTTGGCTATGGTTAATATTGTCCTACGGACGGTTGGCGCAGTGGTAGCGCACTTCGTTGACATCGAAGGGGTCACAAGTTCGAATCTTGTACCGTCCACCATTTTCCCATCTGAAGATTGCCGTTTTCAGATGGGATTTCTCCTTTTTTGCTCTTCACGCACGGTTCAATGCAGCCTTTTTGGACAACCCAAAAGAGGCCTTAATGGACAAGTCACCCCATCGTTTCCGAAAAGCATTAGCTGCGTCTGGGTTATTCGCCCCGCTCCCGCTGCGCACTTCTCTCACCCGCGCCGACTTGGTATCGGCGGCCTCAGAAAAGTTGCCTGTTTCGACAAGGGCAACAAGGAGTTCAAGCTGGCTCAGGTTCATTGGAATGTCTTTCTAATTTGAATGTTTCTAATTTGTGAATTACTTTCATAATGCTATGATTGAAATGATTTGACTTCATCGTACCTGACCTGCCATACTTTCCTCCATTAGCATCTCTACGAAAGAAGACGCTACTGACTGGTCTTGGCGATTGGCGCTATCACAGGCACATCATCGCACGGACAACACTTGGCGACCCTGTCGCTTTCCACGTTCAAAGAGCATGTCGTCCACTGCAAAAACATCAAGGCCGAACTCCAGGCGTAGCGCGCAAGCTGCCGACTTTCTCGTTGATCGCTGCCTGCAATCCGCTCGCATGGAGTGCGGGCAGATGCTCTCGCTCAGACGAGTTGTAAGGGCTGGGCGTGCTAGTCGGCATTAGGGCAGCTCGGAGCCGCTGCTAGCTATATTCCACTTGGGCGGCGCCGTGTTTGCAGCAGCGTCGCGCCCGCGTTCCTATGCCGTTTCCCCGGCGCTGCAAGCCAGGAGCAACGGCGGACGAAATCGTTCCCTCGTTGGTAAGCTTCTGCAAATCCAGGGGAACGTCGGGGGAATGATGCCGCACCACGACAAGATTACCAGGCCAAAATAGACGCTCCTGTTTTCTAAACCGCCGGGTAAAATACTAGCCTGCGGCCCTGGCAGCCGGGTAATGATCTTGGCAGCATGAAATTCAGCGACGCCGAGTTCGACACCACGGCGGTTGCCTGGAAAAACTCTGATTGGGTCGCAATGACATTGCACGCGTGCCACGTTCGCCGGGGCACCGCGCTTAAAGACCTGCGATACGATGCCCTGGAAGCATGTTTGGAACAGCATCTGCCGATCAGCGTGCTGACGGTTGTCCTGCACGGCGATGAGGACGGCGCGAGCTTGGTGCAGTCGTCGGCGGGGCAGGAAAAATGGTTCACCGGCGGCTATCGGCAGGAGGTACTGCCGGGCGTCGGCCACTTCGTCCAGCGGAAACACCCGCAGGCAGTATGGGATGCGGTTCTGGGGAGTCGGCAACACAAGGGATACAACAACACAAGGAGTACAACAATGAACATCAACATCAAGACCACGGGGGCGAGCCACATTGCCCTGCGCTGCACCGACCTGGCCCGTGCCCGGCGCTTTTATACCGAGACGCTGGGCTTCCCCATCATCGCCGAGACGCCTGAGCTATTTCTTGTCCAGGCGGGCAGCACCGCCATCGGGCTGCGAGCCCCAACGCCCGATACTGCCCCAGGCGACACGTTCAGCGACAGCCGCGTCGGGCTGGACCACATCGCGCTCAACTGCGAGAGCGACGCCGAACTGGAGCGTGTCGCGGTGGCGCTGTCTGCGGGGGGCGTCGAAAACACCGGCATCAAGACCGACGAGGTGCTCGGCAAACGTTATGTCGCTTTCAATGACCCCGATGGTATCATCTGGGAGCTGTATATGGTTTGACAAGTTTGGAAAAACAACCGCACGGAAACATTGCGCGGCGGCCGCATCAGCCGTCAGGAGAAAGACACAATGCAGGCAGTCGTTTACAAAGGCGTACGCCAGGTCGCCGTCGAAGACATCGAGATGGCACGCATCGAGGAGAAGACTGATGCGTTGCTCCGCATCACGTCCGCCGCGATCTGCGGCTCAGACCTGCACATGTACGACGGGCGCACCCCGTTCGAGATTGGCCGCAGCATCGGCCATGAGATTATGGGTGTGGTTGAAAGCGTCGGCGATGCCGTAACGCGGATCAAGGCAGGCGACCGGGTCGTTCTGCCGTTCAACATCGGCTGCGGCGACTGCTTCAACTGCAGCCGGACCTACTCCAACGCCTGCCTAGTCGCTAACCCCCCGCGCCGAAGGCCGGCGACCGGATCACCCTCGCCTTACCCGTGCCCCATGGTCAGGCGGTCACCTGTGGCGTGAAATCCCGCCACTGCTTGCTGCCTCAGACGCGGGATTTTAACGCTCTGAGAAACGCGCCGGCGACTTGCATCTGCCGCCGGGCCGGAGTCTTGGTACTCAAACTTGTCATCCCGCCGGGTCAGGAAGAAACCGCCGTTGCCGACATCAGCATTAAGGATGCCTTTCCGCCAGATAACCCGTTAGCATCACGAAGTCCGGCGCCGCTTTGATGTTCGTCCACAAGTAAAACACCAACTTTCCCACAAGCAGCGGCCAGCGGCGGTCACGATCCGCCTTGCTTACGATGTGTTTGCCTGTTTTGGCTATCTGCTCGGGGGCGTTGAGTATGACAGGGCAAGCGTCACGCCTCGATTTTGCTGACGCCGGTCGCTTCCACCTGCAATTGCTTCAAGTTTGTGGTGATCGGATGCTCTTTTAAGGTCTGAGCCAGGGCAATCAGGTTATGCGTCATCCAGCGCGCTCGCTCGTTGACATAGTAAGACTGGTCGCCGCCTTTTTCGGTGTAGGGTTTGCCCGGACCGCCTGGCCCGTCGACCCAGAAGCAGTCGGCATTCGGGGGGATGCTCAAGCCCGCGATGGTCATGCCGTACAGTATCTGGGCAATAGCATGCTGCGCCCCATCACCTTCGCCCGTGACAATCGCCCCGCCGACTTTGTTGTACATGGGATGCTGGTCGAACTCGTCCATCGTGTACGTCGTGGCGTCCAGACGCTCCGCGACCATTTTCGCAACTGAGGAGCGGTCGCCTACCCACAACGGGGTGGCGATGACTAAGATGTCGGTGGCTTTGATCTTTTCTAAAAGCTGGGGCCACTCGTCGCCGTCGCCCTCGTCCATGCCGGAGCCGAAGCGGATGGCATAGTCGGTCACGCGCACGGACTCGGTTTCAACCCCTTGCTCTCCCATAAGCGCAGCGACCTTGTCAACCAAGGCCTGGGTGTTGGAAGGCTGCGGGGCGCGTTTCAGCGTACAATTGAGAAACAAGCAGTGGAGCGGCATGGAAGCTCTTTCTAAAATCTTGTAATTCGGGCACACCGGCTTTATCATCTACCCGCAGCCGCAAGTCCGTAAACGAGTCAGCATACATCTTCGGCCACAAAGTACGCGCTGTGCGGCCTACGAAACTCGCCTGTCCTGGTGTATCCTGCCGGCAAACAGGTTTTGGGTTATCGATTGTACCGATTCCAGCTTTTCTGCATGATAAAAGCCCATGCAAACATCCGGGTGCATTGTGTGTCTATTATCCTACTGAGAGTTCAAAACCAAACAAGGCAGGAAATTGGTTTCTAGAAGTAGAATTTTGCCCTTGGAACTGGGGGATCGGTTTTGACATCCTGAGTTTGTCCCAACACCTCACCAGGCACTTTCGGCGGCTGGTCTCGCGCTGCCAAAAACCGCAGGTGGTTTTGCCGCTTTGTATGTGCTGCTGCATCATGGCGCGTATACTGTCTGGCCGGATCTGAGCAATGGTCGAGGCGTCAATTTCATCGTGACTGCCCCGTTTCCATACGGGTCTGATACTGCTGAACTTTTTATCGCGCTTTCCGGCTTTTGTTTCAGGTGGTTTGGCAATATCTTCTGCGTCCTTTGCACCTGGCGCCCAAATGGACTTTCTTGCTGCTCGGCACCGGGGGCGTTGTTTTTATTGTCGGCGGGCGTCGTTTTTATTGTCGGCATCTGCTTTTTGTTCTTTTTAGCCTGCGATCGTCCGTTTCTGAGAACGCGCAAGAGCGAAACTCAGGCGGAGCTTGCCCAGGACGCTGCCCTGTTTCCCGCGCCGCAACTTAGCAGCTTCGAAGGGGTAGGTGCATCGGCGAGGCGCCCAACACCCGGACTTTTGCTCGCCCGCGCCCCAGGTTTCAAAAGACAACCCGTTGCCCCAAGTTTGGGGGCTGGGAAGATGCCGGCGTTGCTGGAAGCAGCCATACGGCCTTTTTCCCGGCTCCGCCGGAACCAGGGATTGAGGCCAATCAAGTTCTGGAACGGGGCGTGATGTTTCTTTGCCTGCCCCCTCGTTTTCAAGCGTTGCCCTGTTGTGTGTCTTAACATTCGCCTGGACAGATGTGGGGATACAATGCGCCAACGCCCTGTACGCGTCAAACCAGGATGTTTGCCGCCTTGCTGATAAAGCGTGTCAAGCGCGCAGCCCTCGCATTGCGAGCCTGTCCCCGAGGCTTTGTCCTCGCATTGCGAGCCTGTACTGACGACGGAACAAATCGTTCCGTCGTCGGCACGTGCTTGATAAGATAGGGAAAAGCCGTCTCCACGCCCCTGCTGCCCGCGCCACAGGACGAGGAAAAAATGCGGCAGCGACGGGTGTTTGTCGAAACTCGGAAAAAATGCTATTGATACGTCATAGCAGGAAAAACATCGTTGAACAGCGTTGTTCACAGGCAAGAAAGGAACAACGTGTATGGAGGAAAACTGGACGCTGGGGGTAGAAGAAGAGTATCAGATTATCAACCCGCAAACACGGCATCTGTCCCCGCGCGAAGCGCAGATACTGCCCATCGCGGAAGCGCGTCTGGGCGAGCAAGTGACAACCGAGTTTCACCAGTCGCAGATCGAGATCGCCACACCTGTCTGTGAAACGCTGGCGGATGTGCGGGCGCAGCTGAAACGCTCGCGGCAGGCCGTGATTGAAGCGGCAAAGCGGGATGGGAAACAGATTGCGGCGGCAGGAACACACCCGTTTTCCCGGAGCCGGGCGCAGCCGGTCACGGAAAAGCCGCGCTACCAGGACATGGCCGAGAAGTACCAGGCGCTGGCGCACGAGCTGGTCATCTTCGGCTGCCATGTCCATGTCTCCATGAAAGACAAAGAAGCCGCTATCGGCGTCCTGAACCGGATGCGCCACTGGCTGGCCCCCCTGCTCGCGTTGTCCGCTTCTTCGCCGTTTTGGGACGGCAATGACACCGGGTACGCCAGCTACCGCACCGAGCTTTGGATCCGCTGGCCGATGGCGGGGCCGCCCGGCGCATTTGCCGACCGCGCAGAATATGATGCCCTTGTGGAGGCGCTGGTTCAGTCCGGCAGCATCAGCGACCCCACCAAAATCTACTGGGACGTTCGCGTTCCGGCCAAAACGCCGACCTTGGAAATCCGCATCGCCGACACGTGTCCTTCACTGGATGATGCCGTGCTTTTAGCGGGCCTGACGCGCAGCTTGGCGCGCACCTTCCACGGGCAGGCGATGCGGGACGAGCCGTTCACGCCCGCGCGCCCGGAGCTGATCCGGGCGGCGCACTGGCGGGCTGCCCGCTACGGCTTGGAAGGCGATCTGATGGATGTCGAGACCGCCCGGCTCGTGCCCGCGCCCAAGATTATTCAATCTCTGCTCGCCTTTGTCCGGCCTGCCTTGGAAGAGGGCGGCGATTGGGACGAGGTTTCGGCCTTGGCCGAACAGGTTTTGCAGCGGGGCAACGGGGCAATGCGCCAGCGCGCGGTTTTTGCGCAACACGGTAAGAAGGAAGACGTGGTAGACTTTCTGGTTCAGGCAACTGCGGAAGGCGTGATAGGCGCTTGATGGCGCTTGATGGCTCTTCATGCCGATAGTGGCCGTTGCAGGATGGGGGCCAAGGAAGATTAATTCTCGCGAAGCAGGAATAGAACACAGCAATGATGTCCAAAGCAGTTTTGAGCGCCCCAAGTTACATTGTAGGCGTGGATGTCGGGACAGGAAGCGCCCGTGCCGCCGTGTTTGATACGGAAGGCGGCAGACTGTCGCTTACGACCTGCCCCATTCAGATGTGGAAGCCTTATGGCGAGTTTGCGGAGCAGTCATCGGATGACATTTGGCAGGCGGTCGGCATGGCTGTTCGGCAGGCGGTAGCGGATGCCGGAGCGTCGCCTTTTCAAATTTGCGGCATCGGCTACGCCGCCACTTGCTCCCTGGTGGTGCTGGATAAGCAGGATCGGCCCCTTTCCGTGTCGCCGGAAGGAGATGCTGCCCGCAATATTATCGTCTGGATGGATCACCGGGCGGTTGAAGAAGCCGAGCACATCAACCACGGCAGCTATGAGCCATTGAAATATGTCGGCGGCAAAATCTCTCCCGAAATGGAAATTCCCAAGCTGCTGTGGCTCAAGCATCATTTGCCCGAGACATTTGCCGCAGCCGGGCGGTTTCTTGACCTGGCTGATTTTTTAGGGTTTCAAAGCACTGGAACAAATATCCGCTCGGAATGCACGACCGTCTGCAAGTGGACCTACCTGGCCCATCAGCAGCGCTGGGACGAAGAATTCCTGCGTGCCATCGGCCTGCCGGAGCTTCCCGACGGCCGTATCGGCCTGGCCGATGACATCAAACCAATAGGCTCTTTAGCGGGGCGGCTTTCGGCGCTGGCGGCGGCCCATCTGGGGCTTGCCGAGGGAACCGCAGTCGCTGTCGGCGCGATTGATGCCCATGCCGGCGGGATCGGGCTGCTGGGCGCAGCAGGGGACACAGGCGCGAGCAGGGCTACGGAACAGCTTTCGTCGGCGCTGGCGCTGATCGGCGGCACTTCCACATGCCACATGGCTGCCAGCCCGGAGCCGCACTTTATCCCTGGCGTGTGGGGACCTTATTTCGGCGCGATGGTGCCTGGCTTGTGGCTGACCGAAGGGGGACAATCCGCCAGCGGCGCCCTATTGGACTTTATCATCAGCACGCACCCCGCTTTGCCGAAGCTTGATACTCTGGCTGTCCAAAGCGGCCAGACCCCCTATCAAATCCTCAATGCGCGTGTTGCAGCCCTGGCAATCAAAACGCACCTGCCTTGTACGGCCCTGCTGACCCGCGACCTGCACCTGCTGGATTACCATATGGGCAATCGCTCACCCTTTGCCGATCCGCGCGCCCGAGGCGTTGTGGACGGCCTGACACTGGACAGTTCCCTGGACAGCCTGGCTGTGCTTTATTTAGCCGCCGTTCAAGCAATTGCTTATGGCACGCGGGCCATTGTGGAAGTAATGAATCGGTCCGGGTATCAAATCAGCCAGATGCTTGCGACCGGCGGCGGCACAAAAAATCCACTTTGGCTTCAGGAGCACGCGGATGCTGTGGGGCTGCCGTTAAAATTAACGCGGGAGCCTGAGGCGGTTCTGCTGGGGGCGGCTATTCTGGGTGCGGTGGCCGGCAGCGCGCATTCCGGCATTCCTGCTGCCATGCAGGCTATGACTCACGCAGGGTCAAGCGTTATACCTGAAGCACGGACAAAGGCATATCATGATGCCAAATACCAGTGCTACCAATCGCTTTATCAAGAGCATCTGACACGCCGCGCGCGCATGGCCGTGTTTGTATGAGTTTAGTACGCGCCGTCGCCTTTGAGGACAGCGGGGATGGTCATCAAGAGGATGCGCAGGTTCAGCCACACGCTCTGGTGCTCGATGTAGTGCAAGTCCAGTTCGACCGAATGCTCAAAGCTGATGCTTGCACGCCCAGACACCTGCCACAACCCCGTCACACCCGGCGTGATCCCCAGACGCTGACGCTGACGAGGCGTGTACTGGGCCACTTCACGCGGCAGGGCAGGACGAGGCCCAATCAGGCTCATCTCTCCGCGCAGCACGTTGAGAAGCTGAGGCAACTCATCCAGGCTGTACTTGCGCAGGAGGCGTCCGCTGCGGGTGATGCGCGGGTCGTTCTTCATTTTGAAGACGGGGCCGCTGCGCTCGTTCTGCTGCTCCAGGACAAGGCGGCGCGCTTCGGCGTCTTCAACCATGGAGCGGAACTTAAAGAAGGGGAACTCGTCTCCGTGCTTGCCGACGCGCTTTTGGATAAAGAGGACAGGGCCGGGGCTGTCGATGCGGACAAGCAGGGCGATGACACAGAAGACGGGCAGGAACAGAACCAGCAGGGTCAGGCACAGCAGGATGTCGCACGCCCGCTGAACACGCTGAATACCCACGCGCGGCGGGGGAGCGAAACCAAGCGAAACAGACTGTCCATCGTCAAGCATAGAGCACGTGTCTGGGGCGGACGAAAGGGGTTTAGGCGAGTTTTCCGGGCCTGTGAGCGTCAGGCCAGGCCGTGAATAAAGTGAGTTTTCCATAGCGCGAACCTCGGTTTTACAAAGCGGAACCGTCCATGCGCGGGTTTGCTGAATCCTGCCTTCGGGACAGGGCACGGCACAAGCCGGGCTGCGGTCCCGACAAATGGGTATGCACAATGCATGCCAACCGGAACCGCGCGCAAAAGGGCGAAGCAGCGAAATCTTGTTTTTGCAGACCGGTTTGTGTTTTATTGTAACACGGGTTTAGCCGGAACAGGCGGCTTCCGCCTGATGCTTGTCTTGTTTATTATGGCCGGGAACGGCGGCGGCCATTAGGTCTGCCGAAAGAAAAGAAAAATTGTCCCACGGGAGATCGGCGGGAACTTAGACCTTCGCTGCGGCGTCACAAACAAGAACAACCCTTCGTTTTAACGCTTCCGCCCTGCGGGTCTGCCGGTACGCTCGCGGGAATACAGAAACAGAACAAAAACAATGACGGAACCTATTCTATCTTCCCCATCGCTTCAAGACTCACACCAGGCAAGCGACTCCGAGGCCGCAAGCTCGCCTCCGGCAGCTTTCCAGCGCTACAAAATCCGGCAGGAGATCGGGCGCGGCTTTTCGTCGATCGTGTATGAAGCCCAGGACACTGTGCGCGGGCGCAGAGTGGCCTTGAAAGTGCTTAACCTGGAGCAGACAGTGAACCAGGAGCGGCGACAAGATATGGCGGAGCGCTTTCTGCGGGAAGCACGGGCGATTTCGGCCTTGTCGCACCCTAGCATTGTGTCTGTCTACGAAGTGGGCCAGGCGGGCGACGGGCATCACTTTATCGCCATGGAGCTTTTGGAAGGCGAGTCGCTGCGGACGCGCATGGACCGGGAAGCGCCGCTGGGGGCGGAAATTGCCGTGCCGATTGCGCTGCAAACAGCCGATGCTTTGGAATACGCGCACACGCGCGGCATTGTCCACCGGGATGTCAAACCCGACAACATCTATGTGCTGCCCGACGGGCGCGTCAAGCTGATGGATTTTGGGGTCGCCCACATTGTTTCGGAAGGGGCGCTGACACAAACCGGCACTGTAGTTGGGTCGCCTGCGTATATGTCGCCCGAACAAATCAGCGGGCTGCCTCTTTCGGGCAGCAGCGACGTGTTTTCCCTGGGCGTCACCCTGGCCGAGATGCTGACCGGGCACAAGCCTTTCGATGCGCCGTCCATTCCTGCCGTGATGAACCGCATTTTGCACCGTCCGCCGCAGATCGACGGCGTGCAGCCCCGTGCGCTGCGCAAGGTGCTGGCGCAATCCCTGGCAAAAAGCCAAACAGCGCGCTATGTCACGGCGAGTGCGTTTGCCGAGGCCCTGCGCCGCCAGGTGGTGCCCGGATCATCCCCCGCGCTTTCCACCGATACCATGGTCATGCCCGCCCCGCTGCCTCGTCCCGCGCCCCAAACCCGCCCTGCCGCCACCGACATGGCGCAGGAGCCGCCGTCGCGCGCCGCTTTGTGGACATTCGGCGTGGCGGGCCTAGCCCTGCTTGCCCTGACCCCGTTTGCCTTCAGCCATCTGTCCTCGACATCGCCGCCGACAGTGAATGCTTCCGTGCGCGTATTGCCGCCCGCGCATCAAAAAGTGGCGACCGTTGTGCCTGCCCCGCAGGTTGCCCACATTCCCATGGCGTGGGGACGTCAGCCGGTTGCGCACCGCGTGTTGTCCGCAAGTCGCCCGGAGCGCCACGCGCTCCCTGCATCTCGCGTGTCTGCCCGCGCGCAGACAGTGAAATCAGCGGCACCCCTTTCTCCGCCCGCATCGACGGCAATTGCGGCGCGCCCCTCTGTTGTCCAGCCCAGTGTTATCCGCCCCCAGACTACCCGCCCGCTTGTTGCCGCGCGTCCCCCCGCTTTCCATCCGGCGATTATAGGACGACCTATGGCCGTGCGTCCGGCGAATATGCCTCGCCTCGCGCCTGTTGTTATCGCCAAAGCCCTTCCTGTCGGCATCAAGCACAAAGCGGCCACGCATGCCCTGCCGCTGCACGGCGCGAACATGGCTTCGGCCAAAACAGCCCCGCGCACCCGCATGGCATCTGCGCTGCCATCCGTGACAAGTGCCCCCCGGCACGCAGCGGCACCCGACCCTGTTATTCGGGTCGCCGCCAGTCGGCAGGAGCAAATAACACCCCCCGCACCGGTTGTTCATGACGCGCCAAGCGTTGCCGCACCTGCCCCGCGCCCTGTTGTTATTCCTAATTCCATTCCGCGCGTGCTGCGTCGCCCCGCGGCGGTGTACCCGGACAACTTGCGGACAAGCAGCATCGGCGGCAGCGTGCTTATGCGCCTGTCGGTGAACGCCCAGGGCACAGTCACCGAAGCCACGGTGGTTCGATCATCGGGCAATGATGATTTGGACGCCGCCGCCCTAGACGCGGTGGGGCACTGGTTCTACGAGCCCGCATACCAGGACGGCCAGGCCGTGCCCGCGGAAGCAGTGGCACGCATCGATTTCCGCCCGTAGCCTGGCATTCAAAACAAACATTCGCCCCTGCGCCTCCCTCCGGCAGGCCAGGGGCGAATAGGCGTCTGTTCCCCCAAAACCCCCGCGAGATATACTTTAGATACAGCGCAGATACAGCGCAGATACAGAAATCACCCCCCAACACGCCAAAATGCCCGTCGGAAGCCCTCAAACGCCTCCAAAACCCCCACCCGCACGCTGCCCCGTTTTCCCGGCTGCGGGCCGCAAACACCGACCGCAACGCCAAGAATAACGTGCATTTTAGCAGACACTTGTGCTCTGTCACCCCCCGTGACACAACAAGCGTCCCTCCCTCGCGTGTGCAGATACGCAGTAATGCGTAGCATAGCAGCGCAGGGACTCTTGTATATTTCCCGCCCGAAACCAGGTATAACTGCTTCACAAACACGCGATTAATCTTCAACATAAGGGGCGCGCAGACACTATGGGAGCAGTTTTTGTCACGGGCGGGGCCGGGTATATCGGCAGCCACACCGCCAAGCTTTTGCTGGCGAAGGGATATGATGTCGTCTTGTACGACTCGCTGGAACTGGGGCACAAGAGCGTCCTTCGGTATTTGCCCGGCGCGAAGTTTGTAAAGGGCGACATCGGTGACGGCGCCCTGGTCGCCCGCACGCTCAAAGAGCACAATGTGGACTCGGTCATCCACTTCGCGGCCTACGCGTCCGTGCCCGACAGCGTCGCCGACCCGGTCAAGTATTACCAGAACAACATCGTCAAGACCCTGACTTTGCTGGACACGCTCAATGCCCACGGGGTCAAGCACGTTCTTTTCTCATCCAGCGCGGCCACGTTCGGCGAAACCAAATACGTGCCTATCGATGAAAAACACCCGCAGTTTCCCACCAACCCTTACGGTCAGACCAAGCTGGATGCCGAGCATATCCTGCACTGGTACGATGTCGCCTATGGCATCAAAAGCATTTCCCTGCGCTACTTCTGCGCGGCGGGGGCCGACCCCGAAGGCCAGCTTGGCGAAGACCATACGCCCGAAACACACATGATCCCCCTGACCCTGCTGACCGCTCTTGGCAGGCGTCCTGAAATCAAGATGTTCGGCACCGACTACCCTACCCCCGACGGCACAGGCATTCGCGATTATATCCATGTTACCGATCTGGGGCAGGCGCACATTCTCGGCCTGGAAGCCCTCAAGAACGGGGCCGACACCACCGCTTATAATCTGGGCAACGGCAAAGGCTACTCCGTCCGCGAGGTGATTGAAACCGGGCGGCAGGTGACCGGCAAGCCCATCAATGCCGTGGAAGCCCCTCGCAGGCCCGGCGACCCTGCCGAGCTTGTCGCCAGCAGCGCCAAGATCGAGCGGGAACTGGGCTGGAAACCCCAATACGGCGATCTGCCGACCATCATGCGCACCGCCTACGAGTGGTTCGCGGCCCACCCGCACGGCTATCAAGACAATGCGGGCGGCTAGCAGCGCCCCCCTTTCCCAACCTGTTCTTTCCGCCATGACCATCACGCCCTGGACAGTGCAGGCCAGCCGCCTGCTGCTTGAAGACCGCTGGCTGCGTGTCCGCGCGGACACCTGCACGACCGCGCGGGGTGTGACTGTGGCTCCCTACTATGTGCTGGAATACCCGGACTGGGCGCACGCAGTTGTCTTCAACACGGCGGGCGAAGTGCTGCTTGTCCGTCAGTATCGGCATGGGAGCGGGTGCGTATGCGCCGAGCTGCCCGGCGGCATCATCGATCCAGGCGACGACTCCCCGCTGGCAGGCGCACAGCGCGAAGTGCGCGAAGAAACCGGCTGCGAAGCGTTGCGCTGGCATGCGCTGTCGGCGGCGCGTCCCAACCCCGCCACCCACACCAACACGCTGCATGCGTTTGTCGCCTATGATGCCTTCTCGGCAACGGCCCCTGCCCCCGATGCAGAAGAAGAGATCGAAATCGGGTGGGTGTCCGTGCCCGCCCTGCTCGCGCTGGTTGACGACGGCACGTTCTGCCAGGCACAGCAGATCGGCACCGTGTTTCTCGCCCTGCGCCATGCCGGGCTGCTGTCCATCAAAGGCGGCCTGCCTTCCCCTGCCGCCACGTCCAAGGAAAGCCCCCTATGACACGGTTTCCTCGCGCCCTTGCCCCGTGTTCGCTGCTGCTTGGCGGCAGTCCCCACCCCCCGCAGTTTCCCACAACCGAGATCAGGCCGGGCCAAACGTACCATCAGACTACGGTGTACGCCTTTTCCGAGCACTGAACGAACGGCTTTATCTATGCACACATTGCACTACTTCAGCGAAGACGACCAAGCCGCGCGCGACATTCCCTCTGCCCAGATCAGCGACATGCTGGACACCGGCAAGGGGACATTGTGGCTGGACATCGCCGAGATGGACGACGACGAAGCGCGGCTGCTTGAGGCCGAGTTCCACTTTCACCCGCTCGCATTGGAAGACCTGACCCAGCCCGGCCAGCGCCCCAAAGTGGTCGAATACGACGGCTATGTGTTTGTGGTCGCCCACGAATGGCAGCCCGCGCCCGAGCGCGGCAACCTGGAAGAGCCGTGCGTGCGGCGCAGCGCCGAGCTGCACATGTTCACGGGGCGCAACTATGTCGTGTCCGTGCATAGCGGCACGTCGGAAGCGCTCAAAACCGCACGTACGCGCTGGGAGCGGGCGAAGGATTTGCGCAGCCAGGGGCCGTACTTTCTGCTGTACTATATTCTCGACTCTTTAGTGGACGATTACTACCCCGCCATGGATGCCTACGATGAGCGTATCGACCTGCTGGAACAGATGGTGCTCAAACCCGTGGGCGAGCAGGAAGCCCTTTTCAAGAAAGCGACTGGCCCCGACACGGATACGGAAAAGCCGCTGACCGTGCTGCTTGGCCTACGCCGCGACCTGCTGGAAATGCGCCGCTACGTCGCCCCCCTGCGCGATGCCGTCAACGTGCTGCTGCGCCACGTGGAAGGCGTCCAGGATGACGACCACGCCGAAGCCGCCCGCCGCACGCGCGCCCGCGCCTTGTTCGCCTATTATCAGGACATCTACGATCACACGATCCGCGTCGTAGACACCATCGACACCTACCGGGATCTGTTGTCCGGCACACTGGATGCCCACTTAGCGGTCGCTTCCAACCGACTCAATGAAATCGTGAAGGTCTTGACCAGCGTGTCTATTATTCTAATGACGGTCGCGGGCGTATCGGGCATCTACGGCATGAACTTCACCCACATGCCCGAGCTGCAATGGCGGTACGGCTACCCCTACGCCCTGGGCCTGATGGGAGGTCTCAGCGCATTGGAGTGGCTGTACTTCAAGCGCCGCAACTGGCTGTAGATAAAGAATCCCTTCCCCGACAGCGCCACACAAACGAACAGCCGGTGCAAGATTGCACCGGCTGTTTTTCTGCATGGTTTGGAAACAAACTAATGCCGGCCCATCCAGGCCAGGCGCTCCAGGCACGCCGCGCCGCTTGTCAGCAGCAGCAGTCCAAAGCTCAGTGCGCTCCACGGCGCATTGCGCCACAAGCTGCGCTTTGTTTGGGCGGCAGTGGATACGCCCTGTTCGCGTACGAATGCAGGCAGGCGGTCCTGCGCCACGCGCGACACGTCTGCGCCAGTGTCGTGCGCATCGGCGATTGCCGGCAGCGCGGGAGCCGACAACTGCTCCGAAACAGCGAGGCGCTCCGCCCCAAGAAAATCCTTCGACATGAACATGCCTCCTTTGGCACTTGGCGGGGCATCAATGACCCGCCCGCAATCCCGGCCCCATCGCCGGAACGCCTTTATGATACCTTTATAACACGCATAAACGGCGCAGGTTCCCAAACAAGTGTACGTGCCTTCGCCGGACCGAGAGCGCGTTTCCCGCTTTCGGGTACAATGCCCGCATGTCTTCTCTGCTGCGCTTTTTCCGGGGCCTGAATGTCCTGCTGGTTTTTATCCCGATCTCGGTCGGCCTGCACTTCTCGTCATTTGGGCATCATTACCCGCTGTGGGTATTTGGGGCCGCCGCACTTGCGATTGTTCCCCTGGCGGGCCTGATGGGGACAGCCACCGAGGAACTCGCCAAACACCTGGGCGCGACCTGGGGCGGCCTGCTGAATGCGACCTTCGGCAACGCGACCGAGCTGATTATCGGCTTGTTCGCACTGGCGGCGGGCGAAGTGCCGCTTGTCCAGGCATCGCTGATCGGGTCGATTATCGGCAACGTCCTTCTGGTGATGGGCGCGAGCATTCTGGCGGGCGGGTTAAAGCACAAAATCCAGACATTCAACCAGGACCTGGCCGAATCGCAGGCGATCAACCTCTTGGTCGCCGCGCTTTCGCTGTCCGTGCCCGCCATTTTCGCGTCGTCGTTCCACCACAACCGCAGCGCATCCAACCCGGACATCCAGCACTTTTCGCTGTGGGTGGCCGGGATTTTGCTTACGGTTTATGTGGCCTCGCTGTGGTTTTCCCTGCGCACCCATGAAGCCTTGTTTCGCTCGTATCAGCAGCCCGAAGACTGCGAGCCGCCCTCGTGGAAAAAGCGCAGCGCGTTTCTTGTCCTGGGCATTGCGACGGTTCTGGTGGCGATTGAAAGCGAGTTTTTGGTGGCAAGCGTCGAAGGCGCGGCCCGCAGCTTGGGGGTCAACTCGGTCTTTATCGGCATTGTGATTGTGGCGATTATCGGCAACGCCGCGGAGCATTCCACGGCTGTGTGGATGGCGCTGCGCAACAAAATGGATATTACCATTGCGATTGCCGTCGGGTCGTCCACGCAGATCGCGCTGTTTGTCGCGCCGGTTTTGGTTTTTGCAAGTTTGCTGCTGCACCACCCGATGTCGTTTATTTTCAGCGTGCCCGAGCTGACTGCCGTCGGTTTCAGCGTTGTTATCGTCACGTTTATCGCCGGGGACGGCAAAAGTCACTGGCTGGAGGGGGCGCAGCTTTTGGCCGCATATGCGATTATCGCGCTGGCGTTCTTCTTTCTGCCGCCGTAGGCGTAAGGGCATTCCCTTTGCGTTCCCCTGGGGTTTCCAACGCGCAGCAACGACGGACGGTTTTGTTCCGTCGTTGGTACACCGTAGAAAAGCAGGATAAACGCCATGGAGAAGCCGAAGGCATACGAAAGAAGGCCCCCCCGCCCTGCTCCCCGCTGCGGAGGCCCTGCGATACGCAGTAATGCTTCAGCAGATACGCAGTAATGCTTCAGCATACCAGGGGCAAGTTTGGGGAGCCAGAGTAAGATAAGGCCCGTCTTACCTTACGATGACCAAAAACGGCAGGGCCACACTCTGTATTGCTCCCCAAACTTGGGACGGGGGGGCCTCTTCTCGCTTTTTTCGGCTTTGTTTCCACACATCAAGGCGGCACGACTTCCCATGCAAATCTCCCCCCTGTACAGCAAAGCGATTGACACGTACTATGACGACCTCAAAGGCAAGGCCCGGCTGGGCGTGACTTATGAACAGGGGACGCGCGGGGCGTTCCGGTCGCTGCTGGACACATTGGCGCGGCCTGTCGGGTGGACATTGGTGGAAGAGCTGGCTCTGCCCGGCAAGCGCAAGCGGCCCGACGGCACATTGCTGGACGCCTTCCAGTACCCACGCGGGTACTGGGAAGCTAAGGACACGAAGGACGACCTGGAAGCGGAAATCCGCAAGAAGATTACACTCGGCTACGACCTGCGCAATACCATCTTTGAAGATACGCGGCACGCGGTCTTGTATCAGAACAAGCAGCGGGTGCTGGAAACCGACTTGTCCCAGCCTGCCGAACTGGCGGGCCTGCTCCGGCAGTATTTTGACCACACACCGGCGGAAATCGAAAAGTTTCACGAGGCGGAAGGAGAGTTCCGGGAGCGTATCCCCACGCTGGCGAAGTACCTGACCGAGAAAATCGAGCAGGCACGGGCGCACCACCCACCGTTTATCGCCGCCTTTGCCGCCTTCCATGAAGTCTGCCGTACGGCGCTGAACCCGGACATTTGGGCCGCCCAGATTGAGGAAATGCTGGTGCAGCACCTGCTGACCGAGCGTTTGTTCCGCACCGTTTTTGACACGCCGGAGTTCACCAAGCGCAACGTCATCGCCGCTGAGATCGAGACGGTGATTGACGCGCTCACCAGCCAGTCGTTCAGCCGGGCGGCGTTTCTCAGCCAGTTGGACTATTTCTACACGGCCATTGAAAGCCTCGCCCGCACCATCACGGACTTTGGGGAAAAGCAGGGGTTTCTCAATACGATCTACGAGCGTTTCTTTCAAGGGTTCAGCCCGGACACCGCCGACACGCACGGCATTGTGTACACGCCGCAGCCGCTCGTGGACTTCATGTGCGCGAGCGTGGAGCATGTCCTCAAAACGCAGTTCGGCAAGTCGCTGTCCGATCAAGGCGTGAGCATCCTGGACCCCTGCACCGGCACGGGCAACTTTCTGGTGAACATCCTGCGGCGCATTGACCCGTTGGAGATCAAGCGCAAATACAAAGAAGAACTGTTTGCCAATGAAGTCATGCTGCTGCCGTATTATGTCGCGTCGCTGAACATCGAGCATGCGTATTTCGACATTCAGGGGCAGTACGAGACGTTCCCCGGCATCTGCTTTGCGGACACGCTGGACTTGGCGAAGGGGCAGCAGTTGGCGCTCGGCTTCGCGGAAAAGAACACGGCGCGGGTGCAGCGGGAGCAGGATGCGGCGATTACGGTGATTATTGGGAACCCGCCGTACAATGTGGGGCAGGCGAATGAGAACGACAACAACAAGAACCGCAAGTACCCGGACTTGGACGGGCGTATCAAGGAAACCTACGTCAAGGACTCAAAGGCGACCCTGCACACCAAGACCTATGATGCCTACGTGCGCTTCTTCCGGTGGGCTACCGACCGCCTCAATGGGCAGGATGGCGTCGTGTGCTTCGTCACCAACAACTCCTTTGTTGACCAGTTTGCGTTTGACGGTATGCGCCGTCACTTGCTGCAAGACTTCACGCAGGTGTACCATCTTGACCTGCACGGCAATGTGCGCAAGAACCCGAAACTGAGCGGCACGACGCACAACGTCTTCGGCATTCAGGTGGGCGCGGGCATTACGATTGCCGTTCGGCGGGCGGGAACCGAGAAGTTTCTCAAGTACCATCGCGTGCCGGAGAACTGGCGCAAGACGGAGAAGTTGGCCTATCTGAAACAAGTGGGCAGCATTGGCGGTGTGGAATGGCAGACACTTGCCCCTAATGCCCGCCATCACTGGCTGACGGACGGCATGGAAGCCGATTTTGATACGTTCCTGTCGATGGGCAGCAAGGAAACTAAAGCCTCCAAGACGCTGGACGTACACGCCATCTTCAAGACGTACTCGCTGGGCGTCAACACGGCGCGTGATAGGGTTGCCTACAACTTTAGCCGCGACGCTTTGCAGTCAAACGTCACGCAGTTTATTGAAGACTACAACGCCGAAGTTCACCGTTGGGTGCGGGCGGGCAAGCCGAAAGAAATAGATGCCTTTCTTGACTACAGTAAAGTGAAGTGGAGCGAGCACCTGAAAAACGAACTACGCCGTGGGCGTTACATGGAAATTGACACCACGCATATTCGACATGGGCTATACCGTCCGTTCAGCAAGCAATGGCTTTACCATGATGCGACGCTTAATGACAGGCCGGGCGCATACGACACTATCTTTCCCACGCTCGCGCAAGAGGCTGAAAACGTGGCTATTTGCGTCAGTGCCACTGCGCACCGTGCCCCATTCACAGTCCTTGCGGCCAACGCCATTCCCAATCTCACCATCAACGCTGTTGACGGAACGCAATGCTTCCCGCTCTACACCTACGCCCTGGGCGGCCAGATACGCCGCGACAACATCACCGACTGGGCAGTCGCGCAGTTCCAAGCGCAGTACGGCCCAAGCGTCACCAAGCCCGACATCTTCCACTACGTCTACGCCCTGCTCCACGCCCCCGACTACCGCGAACGCTACAAAGAAAACCTCAAGCGCGACCTGCCGCGCATCCCCTTTGTGCCACCAGGCGACTTCCACGCCTTCGCCCGTGCGGGCCAAACATTGGCCGCCCTGCACGTCGGCTACGAGCAGGCCGAAGAATATCCCCTCAAGACCGTGCGTGACACCAGCGTCCCCTTCTCCTGGCGCGTCACCAAGATGAAGCTCAGCAAAGAGCGCACCGCCATTGTCGTCAACCCGTCGCTGACACTCGCGGGCATCCCCTTGGACGCGTTTGACTACAAGCTGGGCAACCGCAGCGCATTGGAGTGGGTGCTGGATCAATACCAGGTGACAACCGACAAGCGCAGCGGCATTGCGAGCGACCCCAACCGCGCGGACGACCCCGAGTATATCGTGCGCCTCGTCCGGCGCGTCGTGACGGTCAGCATGGAAACGATGAAGTGTGTCGGCGGGCTACCGCGTCTGGGGGCGGGGTAAGACGGGAGGCTCCCCCGCCCCAAGTTTGGGGAGCAGGGCAGGAGGGCCTCTGCACACTTTGTAGGGTCAAGGGCTTTCGCGCAGCAAAGCCAAAATGCGCTCCGCCGAGCCTTGCAGCGAATACTGGGCGCGCAGGCAATCCTGGGCGGCACGGCACATTGCAAGGCGCGCGGGTTCATCGGACAGGGCAGCGAGGATGGCATCGGCAAGGACGGGAACCGGGGCCTGCACAAAATGTGTCCCCGCGACAAATGGGTCAGGGTCGGCAACCGGCTCCGAGACCACGAGGGCGCCGCTGCCCATGCCCATGGAAAAACGCATCCCCGACCCATCGCCCGGATAGCGGTAAATGGATAAGAACACTTTGGCACGGCGCAAGAGAGCATTGCGCTCGTCGCCCCACGCCCCCGACGGGTTGAAGTCATAATTGGTCTGGATGCGCACGCCCGACGGAGCCAGTTTCGCCTGAATGTCATCCATAATGGTTTGGCGTCGCCCGTGCAGCATGCCCAGAAACAGCACGTCAATGTCCCGCGCGCCCGTGCTGTCGGCATCGGCCCAGCCCCACACGGGATGGTGACCCAGGGGCAGATATTCGGCCCCAATGCCGCACGTACGCAGAAAATCCGCTTTGCGCCGGGTAAACACCAGCACGCGGTCGAACAAAGCCAGCCGCGCGGCTTCCCGGATTGCCAGAAAGTTGCCCGCGCGCGTGTTGGCATAGTCGCCGCGCCGCATGCGTTCCAGCCGGGCTTTGAAGCCCAGGGCCGCCTGCGTAAGTGGAGATGTGTCGGCGTCTAATAAATGCTCCATGTGCCACAAAAACACGCGCAGGGCAGGGTTGTGTTGGCGCAGCCTTTGCAAGTCATGGGGAAGATGGGGGTGCAGCGTAGGGCTGCCGACGACCAGCAAAAGGGCATCATGGGCAGGGTCAGTTTCGCGCAAGTGGGTCAGAACACGGACAGCGGCCCCGGCCTGCGCCAGCGCGTCGGCAAGGGCGGCCATGATCTCATCAAAGGCGGCAAACTCGGTGGCGGGGCGCAGCAGGGCAATGCGGGGGGGAATGTGTTCCACGGCCCCATTGTACCTGATGCGCCAAACAAGACGCTTAGAACATATTGCCCCGGCGTTTGGGAACCTAGGTTAAGTTTTCAAACGCCGGCGGCCCCTTTATTAATCCGTCTTGGCGGGCAGGAACACGAGAAAGCGCGCCCCCTGACCGGGTGTGCCCACTTCGGCGACATTGCCCCGATGGGCTTCCAGAATGCCTTTGACGATGCTCAAGCCCAGGCCCAGGCCGCGTGCCCGGCTGGTGTAAAAGGGCGTGAAGATGCGCGGCTTGATGTCGTCGGCGATGCCTGGCCCCGTGTCCGCAAACTCCGCCTGGACATACGCGCGGGTGCGTGGCAGACCGGCCAATGCCTGGCCTTCGCCCGGATATGTCCGGCGGGTGCGAATGAGCAGCGAGCCGCCGTCGGGCTGAAACGAGACGGAGTTTTCAATCAGCTCGGAAAAAGCGCGCTTGAGCCGGGCGGCGTCGGCCATGATGGGGGGCAGGACGGGATCAAGATCCAGGGTCAGGACAACTTTGCTGCGCTTGGGAAAGCTTTCGTCCACGCACTGGCGCACAATCTCGTTCAGGTCACATTCAGACAGAGACAACTGGGTGGCCCGCACGAAATCGCGGAACTCTTGCAGTATCTCTTCCAAGCGAAAGATGCCGCGCCGGATGCCTTCCGCGAGGTGACGGAAGGCATCGCGCTTGTCGTCCGGCTCGGACAGGCGATATTCTAACTCGTTCAAGTCGCCTTTGATGGCGAATGTTCTATTCCCGATCATGTGCGCGGCTTTGGCGGACATCTCGCCCCACGCCGCCATGCGCTCCGTATTGACCAATCGGTCTAAAATACGACTGTTCTCTAAGGCAGCCCCAAGCTGAGACGCGATCGTGGACAGCACGCTTTCGTCATCGTCGGTAAACTCGCGGCGGAACCAGGGAGCCACCCCTTTGCGCCGCAGGACACGCAGCACGCCCAAAACGCCGTTGCGCCCATAAATCGGCACGGCCAGAAACGCGCCCACGTCTTCGGGCGGAAACTCTTCATACCGTCCCTGCCAGCGCGGGTCGCCCTTCAAGTCCGTGATGCGAATGGAGATGCCGTGCTGCCCGACCCAGCCTGTCAGCCCTTCCCCCTGCGGGTAAAACGCCTGCCCAATGCGGGTTGTCAAACTCCCGCGCGAAGCCTGCAAGACCAACTGACTCTTGTCTTTATCTAAGACAAACAAAGAACAATCTTCAAAGCGCAGCACTTCGGCGGCCACATCGACCACGCGGCGCATCAGGTGACCTGTATCCGCGAGGGCCGTGAGGTCTTTGCCGATTTCCACCAGGGCCGTCTCGCGCGCACGGTAGTTGTCCATCATCAGGCGCATCACAGCGACATCGGCCAATGTTTGCAGGATATGCAGATGCTCATCCCGGAAATGGTCACGCTCTACGCTTTGGCAGTTGATAACGCCCCGCGTGCGCCCGTTGCCGTCAACCAGGGCCACGGCGATTTCACTGATAACATCGTTAAAAAAGGGAAAGTAATACGGGTCGGCATTAACATCGCCCGTGAGGTACGGCTTGCCCGTGGCGGCCACATGGGACGTGATCCCCGTGCGGCCCACGCCCGAAGGATGCGCGTAGCCGTTTTTGGAAGCATCGCCGATGCGCAGGCGCATGGCCCGGAATTCGGCGGTCCAGCCCGCGCCCGCCGTCGCCACCAGGTTCAGCTCTCCCGTGTCATCATTGGCGAGGGCGATAAAGGCTCTGTCCGCCCCAATCAGGACCATGGCCTGCATGTTCAGCTCATCCAAAAGGGCCAGGGGATTGTCTGTTTCCACCGCAAGGCGGCACAAGGAGTGCAGCAGGGGAAGCGCGTCAGTCATAGCGGCATTGTACCCGGCTTTGGATAAGGGCGCAAAAAAGCCGCCCACGCTCGGCGCGGGCGGCTTTGGTCTGTTGCAGGCTAGGGGAACAGCTGCCGGAACGGGTTGCCGTTATCGGGAGACTGGCTTGGGTCGGGCTGCTGATCCTGGCCGGGATCGGCGGGCTGGGCCTGACCGTATGTCGCGGGCCGCTCGCGCAGGGCGACGCGGACAGTACGCGGCTGTCCTTTGCGCGTAATGGACAGCACCAATGTCTGGCCGATACTCTTCTTTTGAATGATGTCGTTGAGGCTGTCACTCGTGAGTATCTTCTGCCCGTCGGCTTGAAGGATCAAGTCGCCAGGCTCAAGGCCCGCCGCCGATGCCGGAGAGCTTGGGGCAATGGCGCGCACGACCACGCCGTCATCCGACGACAAGGGCAGGCCGTACTCGCGCCGGGCATTCAGGTCGTCAATAAGTTTCAACGGGCCGTAGCTGATGCCCAGATACGGGCGGGACACTTTGCCGCGCTGGATGAGCTGCTCGGCAATCTTGCGTGCATCGTTGATGGGGATCGCGAACCCAATGCCCACATACGAGCCCGTAGGCGAGTAGATAGCCTCGTTGATGCCAATCACGCGGCCATTGATGTCGGCCAATGCGCCGCCTGAATTGCCGGGATTGATCGCGGCATCGGTTTGGAGGCGCGACCCGGCCAATTGGCTGCCTTCGGCTTGCAGGTCTTTGCGATCCTTGGCGGAGATAATGCCCAGGGTGACTGTCGTGCCGATATTGAGCGGGTTGCCGACGGCAATCGCCCAGTCGCCGACGCGCACGTCATCCGAGTTGCCCAATTGAGCCGAAGCAAGTCTGCGCCCTTCCGGGTTGATTTTCACCACGGCAATATCGGTGTAGGGATCCGTCCCGATCACGCGGGCGGTGTATTCTTTGGAACTGTCGCCCTGCCCAACCGTGACTTTGACCGTGGCCGTGTTTTTGATGACATGGTCGTTGGTCATAATATAGCCGTCGGGGCTGATGATGACGCCCGAACCCGCCCCTTCCGGCACCTGGGCAGGCCCACTTTGCCCGCCAAAAAAGCGCTGGAGCAAGGGGTCGTTGCTGAACGGCGAGGCGGCCTGACGCACAGGCCGCCCGGTCGTGTGGATGTCGACAATGGCCGGCTCCAACTTGGCGGCGGCATCGGCCACAACGCTGTCTCCGACAGCGCGGTGCATGGGGATGGGCGTCGTGCTGAGCGATGCCAGCACGGCCTGCTTGGCATGGCTGTCTGCGCCGGGCAGCAGAGAAGATGGATCGCCCAGTGTTTTCAGGGCGATGCCGCAGGCCAGAAAGCCCACGGCAAACACGGCGGTATACGAAAATGCTTTCTTCATGAGTGTGGTAAACCTCGTACTTGAGTTGAAAAACTAAACACGCTGCGAGAACAAGGTGTCTTGGTTGTTATACGCGCATATTCGCCAAAAGGTTCGCCATTTCAATGGCGCCTGCGGCGCATTCCGCGCCTTTGTTTCCGGCTTTGGTGCCCGCGCGCTCAATGGCCTGTTCAATGGTGTCGGTGGTCAAAACGCCAAAAAGTACGGGGACATTGGTTTGCAGGGCAATTGCCGCCAGACTCGATGCCATGGGCCCCGCCACATAGTCAAAGTGGGCGGTCGAGCCGCGAATAACAGCCCCCAGACAAATCACGGCGTGGTAGCCGCCGCTCTTCGCCATTTCCTGGGCGGCCAGCGGGATTTCAAACGCGCCGGGGACGCGGACGAGCGTGACAGCTTCTACCCCAACGCCATGGCGTTTCAGCGTATCCAGTGCCCCGGCGAGAAGCTTGTCCCCGATAAAGTCGTTGAACCTCGCCAGGACAATGCCAATCTCTAAATTGGTGCCGATTAAGCTGCCTTCTAAAGTCTTCATGTCGGCTGCTCGTTTTCTGTTGCAATGGGAGGCAGGACATCATCACCATCGGGGGCCAGCAAATGCCCCATCTTGGTACGCTTGGTTTCCATGTAACGGCGGCTGCTATCGTTGGACGGCGCGACCAGAGGGATGCGATCCACGATTTCCAGCTCGTAGCCTTCCAGCCCCGCGAGCTTGGCGGGGTTGTTGGTCATGTACAAAATGCGCTTAATCCCCAAGTCTACCAAGACCTGCGCGCCGATGCCGTAGTCGCGCAGGTCGGGCTTGAAGCCCAATCGCACATTGGCTTCCACGGTGTCCGCGCCTTCGTCTTGCAGGGCATAAGCGCGTATCTTGTTGATGATGCCGATGCCTCGGCCTTCTTGCTCGATGTAAAGCAAAACGCCGCGCCCGGCCTCCGAAATCTTTTCCAAAGCCAGGTGCAATTGTTCGCCGCAGTCGCATTTGAGCGACCCGATCAAGTCCCCCGTCACGCACGACGAGTGAATACGCACCAGCACGTCTTTGCCGTCGTCCACATCGCCCATCGTAAACGCCGTGTAGGGCGCGGGGTCAACCTCGCTTTCATACGCATGCACAATAAATTCGCCGTAGCGCGACGGCAGTTTGGCCTGCGCGACTTTATGCACCAATTTTTCCGTACGGCGTCGATGCTGGATCAGATCGGCGATAGTGATAAACTTCAGGCCGAACTTTTGCGCCAGCGCGCCCAACTCGGGTACGCGCGCCATGTCCCCATCATCGCCCATGATTTCGCAGATCACGCCGACCGGCTCCAGGCCCGCCAGGTGCATCAAGTCCACGGCGGCTTCGGTGTGCCCCGCCCGCCTCAAAACGCCGCCCGCGCGCGCCATCAGCGGGTTGACATGGCCGGGCCGGTTGAAATCGGAGGCTCGCGCGTGCGGGTCGGCCAATTTACGGATGGTGTACGCCCGGTCGGCGGCGCTGCTGCCTGTGCTCGTCCCTTCGCGGGCATCCACGGTGACCGTGAAGGCCGTGCGCATGGACTCGCTGTTTTCGCGCACCATGAGGTCTAGTTGCAGTTCGTGCAGGCGGGGCGCGGGCATGGGAACGGTGATAATGCCCGATGCATGCCGCGTCATCAGCGTAATGGCTTCCGACGTGACATGCTGCGCCGCCATGACGAAGTCGCCTTCGTTTTCACGGTCTTCGTCGTCCACAAGGACAATCATTTTGCCCGCCCGCAGGTCGGCCAAGGCTTCTTCAACCGTGTCAAAGTGTGTTTCGGGCATGGTGATAATCGCTTGCCCCTACTCCCACAGCGCAGGCATTGTGTCTACCAGAGGCAGGTCGCGCTCTTCGCGGGCGAAATCAGCGATGGGGGCGCTCCGCTCCCGCTCCACCGCGCCGTAGTCGCCGCCGGTCAGCTTTTCGACATATTTGCCGATAATGTCTGTTTCTAGATTGACCTGGTCACCCGCGATCAGGCTGTTCAAATTCGTGTTGTCCCACGTGTGCGGGATAATGGCGACGCTGAACGTCTTGTCGCCCGCTTCCACCACGGTCAGCGAAATGCCGTTGATCGCAATGCTGCCTTTGCGCACGACATAACGCATCAGAGCCTGCGAAGCGGTGACATAGATATAATACGAGTTGTCAATCTCGCGGATGCTGGCAATCGTACCCACGCCGTCCACATGGCCCTGCACGATATGCCCACCGAAACGCCCGTTGGCCGCGAGGCTGCGCTCCAGGTTGACCCCGTCGCCAATCGCCAGCGCGCCCAGGGCCGTGCGCTGCAACGTTTCGTACACGGCGTCAAAGCTGACCGTGTCGCCGTCACGCACCACCACGGTCAGGCACGTGCCGTTGACAGTGATACTGTCCCCGATCTGGGCATCCTGCGTGACTTTATCGGCTTGAATCGTGAAGCGCGCCGAGGAAATCCCGCGCTCAATGCCCTGCACCGTTCCGACTTCTTCTATCAAGCCTGTGAACATAGTCGCTTTGTCCTTGCTTTTTCTTTGCCGTTGATCATTATTCGCCTGCCGTTATTCTACCCAAACTGCGTGTCAATGCGCAGGTCCGGCCCGCACCGGGTGATGCGTCTCACGCGCACGGACAGCGCCTCATCCATCGCCGCCGCGCCGAGGCCCCCCACCGGGCCGGGAGCCGTCGCCCCGCCAACCACTTTGGGCGCGATAAACGCCAGCCAGCGGTCTACCAGCCCCGCGCCCAGTGCGCTGGCCGCGAGTTCCGCCCCGCCTTCCACTAGAACACCGATGATGTCGCCTTGAGTTCCCACTTGCGCCAGCAGATCGGCTATATCCACCCGCCCCAAAGGGTCGGATTGGCATACCATCACCCGGCATCCCGCATCGCCAAGCGCCAGGGTTCGTTCCGGGTCGGCGGCCTCAGTGACCGCAATAATAGTCTTGCTGTCACGCGCCGACTGCCGAACAACGCGGGAGTGGGTCGGCATCCGCGCCCGGCTGTCTACGATAATCCGCCAAGGGTCGCGGCTGGGCTTGTGTGTCAGGCGTGTGGTCAGCGACGGGTCATCCGCCAAAACTGTCCCGATGCCCGTGAGCAGCGCATCGCACCTGTCGCGCAGTGTCCGGTGAACACACAGCCGCGCAATAGGCGATGTAATCCACTGTGACTGCCCCGTGCGCGTGGCGATTTTGCCGTCTAAACTCATGGCCGTTTTAAGTGTCACCCAGGGCAGCCCCGTCGTCCGGTGCTTTACAAACGGCCTATTCAATGCTCGCGCCCGTTCTTCCCCCACCCCCACGACAACATCAATCCCGGCCTCGGCCAGCCGCGTCAGCCCGCGTCCCCCTACCCGCGCGTCCGGGTCAGGCATGGCGGCCACCACCCGCGCCACTTGGGCCCTAATCAACGCATCGGCGCACGGCGGCGTCCGCCCATGATGCGCGCACGGCTCCAGGGTGACATACGCCGTCGCCCCACGCGCCCTGTCGCCTGCCATGCGCAAAGCCATCACTTCGGCATGCGCCCCCCCCGGCGGCTGCGTGTAGCCCTCGCCCACTTTTACGCCGTTAGCATTGACCAGCACGCACCCGACCGCCGGGTTCGGGCTGGCGTGCCGCGCCAAGACCGCTAGGCGCAGGGCGCGGGCCATCCATCGTTCGTCGCGGCTGCTCATTGTCTTATTCCATAGATGTACGAGTAAGGCAACCTTCCACGCGCGTCGTACAGATAAATTGCCGCGCTTGCCTGAGTGAGACAGAAAGAAGGCGCAATGACCTGTTTGCCCAGGCGTAATATTAAAACTATGCTGCCGGTATTCATAATCGAGTGCGATTGGTCAATCTGCTCTATCTTTTAGTCACACGCATTGACTAGTGCCTCATTGCGCCCGTGCATTGGTTCTCCCATCTCTCCATCCATAGCTTCCTTGAACTTGGCCCGTGCCTCTGCTTTGTTGCCATTATCCAGGGGTGCCACACCCAGCCAATACACCTTCTCGTTACCACCCACATACTGAGCGTAGACACGAAAGATGCTTACTGCCTCGGTATAACGATGCTGCTTTAGTAAAGCACGCCCAAGATAATACTGCGCATAACAAGATAATACTGCGCATAAGGAGACTTCCCTGGCATTTGGCTATGCTCCGCTGCCAGAGGATAAGCTTTCAGGTAAACACTCAGCTCCGGGATAGCGGCACCAGAGTGGCCCGCTTTGTAATCACGAATGCCTGCTAAATCTTCAGCCCTCGTTTGTTGCTCATCAACATACCGCAGGATGGTAGCGCAAGGCAGCACAAAACCGAAGACAATAACGCCAATCACGATTTTGGTGGATTTCTCCATGAGGATTACCTCAGCTGCCTTCATGTTGCTTCGGCATCTCTTCGGCGTTTCTAACCCGTTTCCAGCCATGAGCGACGACGGAACGATTTCTTCCGTCGTTGCAACGCCGTAGAAACACCGATACTGCGGCTATGCCACGCCCTCGCAACGATCAAACGTCGGGGTCGCGGGGGACAGGCTCGGCGGAAGCTGGGCGCGGGGGCAGAATAAATTCGCGGGCGATTTCGACGCGCTGCTCCGCAAGCTCGCGGCGGCCTTCCATCAAGCGGCGCAGGTTTTCGCGGGCGTCCAGCAGGGCGAGGGGAATCAGCGGCACCGCGCACAGGGTCGTGGCTGTCCAATAGATTAAAGCGTGCAGGGTGGCGAGTTTGGTGCGGGGCGTGGGCAGAAACGTGCCGACAAGAAACAAAGTCAGGGTCAGCAAGAGGAGGAAAAGACCCCACGCGCGCAATTTTCTTTGGCGGGGATTAATGAGATCGCGGGTGACAGGGAGACGCCAGCGGCGCGTCTCGTAGACGCCGTACCCAGCGACAAGCAGCAATGCCACTATCAGCACGCCGCGCACGATCATGCGCGTTTGCCCTTGACGCCGGCATCGGCGGACGTGCGGATTTCGCTGATGGCACTAGCGAGTCCGTCGGGATGATGGAAGACGGCGCTGCCCGCAATCAGCACATCGGCTCCGGCCCGCCCGCATAGCCCGCCTGTATCGGCATTGACGCCGCCATCAACACCGATTTCAAACCGATGGCCGTGGGCGGCACGGCGCTCGCCCAGGGCATGGATCTTTTGCAGCATTTCTGGGATAAACGCCTGCCCGCCGAAGCCGGGGTTGACGGTCATCACGAGCACCCGGTCTATGTCGCCCAGAACCCACTCAATCGCGCTGATGGGCGTGGCGGGGTTCAGAGCGACGCCGGGCCGTCCTCCGGCGTCTCTGATTTGGCGCAGCAGGCGGTGCAGGTGGTAGGTGGTTTCGGGGTGGATGGTGACAAACGGCGCGCTGCCCTGGCCGCCGCCCGCGCGGGCGAATTCGGCGGCATATTGTTCGGGGCGCTCAATCATCAGGTGAATATCAAAAGCGGTTTTGACGACGGGGCGGATGGCCCGGACAAGCTCCGGCCCGAAGCTGATGTTGGGCACGAAGTGGCCGTCCATCACGTCAATGTGAATGTAGTCCGCCCCGGCGTCCGAGAGTTCGCGCGTGGCTTCGGCAAACGCGCCAAAGTCGGCGCTGAGAATAGACGGGGCGATTTTAATGCTCATTGTTTATTTGGGGCAGTATGCGAGGCAAGCTACAAAGTCTGCTGTTTCACAAGCTTGCCGTCAATGAAAATGCGAAAGATAATCTTGTTGCCGAACGCTTGAATGGGCTCGCTGATGTCGTCGCCCGGCTGATGCGTCTCGTCATAAACCAAATTCGTGCCCGTGACATCCTGCACTTCAATCTGCACGCGGCGGGAATGGTGCGGGTGGCGGGGCACGCTGAAGCCCACGGTGAACGGGCGCATGCGCCCGGACGGGGGCGCGGCATTTGCGGACGAAGCATTGGGGTCAGCGGGCGCGTTGGGATCGGTGTTCGTATTGGCATCGGGGGAATTGACAATGCCGGTGTCGCCCGGCAGGGTCGGCGAGGCAGTGACTTTGGCGGGCGTAGACGTGATGGCAGGCTCGCTCGGCCCGGAATTGCCCGCGGAGTTGATGGCGCTGACCGTATATGTGTACGACGTGTCGGGTGTCAGACCTTTGTCCAAAAACTGCGTAGTTTTCAGGCCCTGCGCAATCGGCGTGGACACGCCGTCCTGCACACGGTAGAGGATGTAGTTGTCGGCGCGAGCGGGGGCCGTCCAATGCACCAGGATGGAACCCGAAGTGGCGGCGTCCGCCTGCACATCGGCGGGAACATCGGGCGGCTGACGGCCTTTGGACACGTTCAAGCTGACAGCCGTACGACGGGCGACCTGCGCGCCTTTGTCCGGGGTCTGGCTCAGGATAATGCCGCGCGGCACGGTTTCGCTAAAGTCCTCCGTGATAGCGCCCAGCGGCAGGCCAGTGTCTTGAAGATCGCGCAGGGCCCGGTCACGCGTCGTCCCGACTAAATTGGGCACGGACAGCAGGCGCGGCCCCAGGCTGCGGTAGATATTGACTTCTTTGCCCGCTTTGATGGTACGTCCCGGCAGCGGGTCCTGCTGATAAATCTGGTCTTCCGGCCACTTGTTGCTATAGTCGGAGCCGGCTTCCACGACCGAAAAGTGCTGCTGCTGGGCAATGTGCTTCACATCATCGTACGTTTTGCCGACCAGATTGGGCACCAAAACATCGTTGGGGATGGCGAGAAACTTGCTGAGAAACCAGGACCCGCCGATCACGCTCAAAACCGCCAGCACGAAAAAGGCGGCGAGGATCTTGCCGAGCGGGGACGAGCGCTCGCGCACGTACCGAGGGGCACGCTCGTTTTCCAATTCGTCGGCGGCAGCGGCAAGGGGCGCTTGACGCCGGGCGCGTCCGCCGGTCGGCTCGGTGGGAGGATTAGGCATGGCAATTTCCGCAGGGAGACTGGTGACAGTCGTGGCTTCGCCCATGGGGGCGGGGGGAATGCGCTTATCGGAAAGCGGCGACCAGGCCAGGGAGCGCCCGGAGCGCAGGGCATCGCGCACCGCCTGCAAGTCCCGCAGCAGCGGCGAGGCGTTTTGGTAGCGCCCAGCCGGGTCGGGATAAAGACACTTTTGGACGATGCCGTCCAGAGCAATCGGGACGCCTGGGTTGGCAACGCGCGGCGAGGGTGGCTTTTGAGGGCCGGGAGGGGGCGCTGTCCCGGTCAGCATTTGAAACAGCAAACTGCCGAACGCCGCCAGATCGTCGCCTTCGGTGGGGGCGGCGGGGCCAAAAACAGCCGCGCGCGCGTAAGCAAAGTTGGTGACTTTCACCTGCCCTTCGGGACTCAGCAGCACATCGGGCGGGCGCAAATCGCCATGCACGACATGGGACTGATGGGCATAATCCAGCGCTTCCACAATGGACACGGAAAGATCCACAGCCACCGACAATGAAAACGGCGCGACACGCCGGATGCGCTCGCCCAGTGTGATACCACGCACGTATTCAGATGCGACAAAGTAATCGCCGCTGTCTTCGCTGACGCCCTGGTCAAAGACACGCGTGATATTAGGATGCTCCAAGCGCATGGCTGAACTTGCCGCCGCCCGCACCCCGCTTCGGTCGGCAGTAACGGTCGACGGCAGCACTTGCAGGGTAACAACACGGCCTTCAGTCACGTCCCGCGCTTTGGAAACGACAAACGGGGATATGCCCTCGTGGGGCACGGTTTCAATGATTTCGTAGCGGGTGTTAATGAGTGGTGCGGCCAAACGAGAGTGTCTCCCTAGGACGGAGCGGACGCGGTCCAGTGGATGGGCGTCCAGGAGCCGTTCGTACCCGGCATGTGCCAGTGCAGGCCAAGCGAAGTGTCATGCAGGTCATTGGTCACGCTGCGCCCGACGACCCAGTGGGTGCCTTCGGCAAAACCGACGCCGTCGACAGTGATCGGCGCGCCCTTGCGGCTCAAGACTTGCTTGGTTTCGCCTTGAAACAAGCCGGGCACGACAACGGAATAGCCATGCGGCAGAACGGTGAATTGGATCGGCTCAGACTTGACGGGCCGCCCTGCGCCCGGCCATTCGCCGCGCGCCTGCAGCAGGGCCAGCAGCGCTTTTCGCTGTGCGGGATTGGCATGCGCGTCTAAATACACAACTCCGGCGGGAGCATTGGTGTTTTGCGTGGGGGAGACGCAGCAGGCTTTTCCGCCATGCGCGCTAATGGCGCCGTCAATGGAAACAAACGACAATCCGCTTACGTCCACGTGGTTGTACATGCCATGGTCAATGTGATACACGGCGGCAAGGGCGCAGTTGTCCGGGCCATTCTCAAACATGCACGGGCACGCGTATGCGCAGGAGCATTGGTGCAGAGCGACCCCGGATATATCGTACAAGGCGGAAGGTGAAGATTTGGGAGCGGGGGCGGCGGGAGCAGCCCCCTGTGCCATCAGCGCGAACGGCGCAAGGGCCGAGAGTAGGTGCCGGGCTCGCATCGAATTTCTACTTTCTATTCTTCGGGCGAAGGTCATTCTTGGAAGTGGCTTCGTGGCTGGGATGCAGAAACTTTTGCGCCAGTGTCAATGCTCCGGCCAGCACCATCACGCCATAAAATGCCGCGAAATTGCCGGTCAGCGCGCCGACAGCGGGCCAGAACAACCCGCCGAAATAAACAATGCCGACGACAATCACCCAGATCGTCAGCAGTGCATCTGCCCACCATGCCAGCTTGTTATCCATCGCTTAACGCCTGCTGACGCATCAAAGCTTGTTTTATCACAGTGTGCGGAACAACATGGCCGGGTGTGACATGGCCGATCTTGTCCATCAGCACAAAGCGGGCTTCCCTGCCCAGCGATTTTTTGTCCAGGGACAGCAGCTCCAGGATGCCGCTCAAAGAGAAGTCTGAGGGAAGCTGCGTGTGAAACCCAAACACCCGCAAAGCGCGGATGAGTTCCTGCGTGTCATCGGGAGGCGTCAAGCCCAGTTCCTCGCCAATAAGCGCGGCACTAGCCATTCCTAAAGCAATAGCCTCGCCGTGCGTAAACAGTTGGTAGTGCGTGATGCCTTCTAAAGCGTGCCCAATGGTATGCCCAAAGTTGAGGGTTGCGCGCAGCCCGCCTTCCTGCTCGTCCTGTTCTACCACATGCGCCTTGATGCGACACGACTGGGCAATCACATGCTCCAAAAATGCCGACTGCCCTATCACCAAACGCTCGCCTTCGCGTATCAAAAGGTCGAAAAAGGGCTTGTCGTCAATTATACCATACTTGAGCACTTCGGCAAGGCCCGATCGACGCTCACGCAAAGGCAGGGTCGCCAGCGTGTCCGGGTCGATCGCCACAAAGCGCGGCTGATAAAATGACCCGATTAGATTTTTGCCCGGCCCGAAGTTGACCCCCACTTTGCCGCCGACGCTGCTGTCCACTTGGGCAAGCAGCGTGGTCGGGATCTGCACAAAGTCCAGCCCTCGATTGTAGGTCGCCGCGACAAATCCGGCAATATCGCCGATAACCCCGCCGCCCAAAGCCAGGATAATGGTGCGTCTGTCCGCCGCCATTTCCCGCAGATGAGAATAGGCTTGTTCTACAGTGCGCAGGGTTTTGCGTGTTTCTCCCGCCGTGAGGGCAATGATTTGAACAGCAAAGCCCGCTCCCAATAAGCTGTCTTTGACTGTCTGTCCGTACAGCTTGGCGATGTTCGGCTGCGTAATGATTACCGCCAGGCGTCCCCTGCCATCCCCGCTTGCCACGCGATGCGCGGTTTCCGGCCCCACACGCGCAAGCAGGCCGCGCTCGACAACAATGTCATACGAGCGCGGCCCTAGTTCAAGCGCGACAGAATGGAAAGGCGAAGAAACAAAACACATAACAAGATCAGCGCATACCGGCAGGTGACTTCAGCATGGTTAAAATACACGTTGCCACGGCCGCCGAAGTCGCAAAGCTGGACGTGTCAAACTCATAATCGGCGACTGCCGCATAGCGAGGCGTTCGCTCGGCCAGCAGGTGCTGCACGCGGGCCACCGGATCATCCCCATGGTTTGCCAGCAAAGGGCGCTGCGCCAGGTTGCGGCGCACACGCCCTATAATAGTCTGCGGCGGCGCGGTCAGCCAGACAATCGGGCCGATTTTCTTGAGCATGCGCACGTTTTCCGCGCGCAAAGGCGTACCGCCTCCCGTGGACAGCACCAGATTACCTTTGTCATGCGTCAGCCGCTGCAAAAGCATTGATTCGGAGTTGCGAAACGCTTCTTCGCCACTTTCCGCAAAGATTTCCGCGACATGCTTTCCAGCTTCCCGCTCAATCTCGGCATCGGTATCGAGAAAACGGGCGCGCATCATATCGGCCAGAGCATGTCCGACCGCGCTTTTGCCTGTGCCCATGAACCCAATAAGGACAATGTTCACCTGACCCTACCTCTCTGCGAATGTGAATAGATCTTCGGGGCTAGTGTCCTGACGCAACACGGGGCCGAAGGAATTAATATGTTTCTGCCTTATTTAATCACTCTTATTTGCTTGCCTGCGCCGTGCGCGCTGCGATGCGGCGCTGGTATGCTTCAAAGTTTGCGCGCATTTCACGCAGGCTGTCGCCGCCGAACTTCGCGCACATCTCCTGCGCCAGCACAATTCCGATCATGGCTTCGCCGACTACGGCGGCGGCGGGCACGGCGCACACGTCCGAACGCTCGGCAAACGCGGGCACTTGGTCTTTGGTCTGCAAGTTGACGGACGGCAATTGTTTCATCAAGGTCGCAATCGGCTTCATCACAGCCCGCACCACTAGGGGTTCGCCGTTGGAAATGCCTCCTTCGGTTCCGCCGGCATTGTTGGACCCGCGCCGGAAGCGCGCTGCCTCGTCCCCTACCCCGCCCTCGTAAAAGAATGCGTCATGCACCTGCGAACCGGGCACATCGGCGGCCCGGAACCCCATGCCGATTTCCACGCCTTTGATTGCCTGAATGCTCATCAGCGCCTGCGCCAATTTACCGTCCAGCCGCGTGTCCCACTGCGCGTACGAGCCAAGCCCGACGGGGACGCCGAGGGCGACAATCTCAAACGTGCCGCCCAGTGTGTCGCCGCGCGACTTTGCCGCATCAATCGCTTCCATAATCCGCGCTTCAGCGGCTTTACCCGCCACACGGACGGGGCTTTCTTCGGCTATCATTCCGACCGTGCGCAGGTCGATATTGTCGGTATCCACGACAACGCCGCCGATATTGACGACATGCGAGGCGACTGAAATGCCGAACTCCGCCAGCAAAAGCCGTGCCACGGCCCCGACCGCCACCAGTGTCGCCGTATTGCGCGCCGACGAGCGCTCCAGCGTGTTGCGCAGGTCTTGATGGTCAAACTTCATCATGCCCGTGAAATCTGCATGGCCGGGACGCGGCACGGTGATTTCCGCGGGCGTATCCGTGCCTTCAGGCAGCGGTTCCACGGACATTTTGATACCCCAATTGGCCCAGTCTTTGTTGCGCACAACCAGAGTAATTGGGCTACCCATCGCCTTGCCGAACCGGATACCGGATAAGATCTCGACCGTGTCCGACTCGATCTTTTGCCGCGCCCCGCGTCCGTATCCGCCCTGCCGACGCTTCAGCTGCGCATTGATCGGCTCCGCCGTCACGTCCAGCCCTGCGGGGATGCCGTCAACAATCGCCGTCAGGGCCGGGCCATGCGACTCGCCCGCCGTAAGAAATCGAAACACAGACACAACAAACACTCCTCGCAACCCGCCCGCATAACGAAAACCAATAAACCATTATACCAAACACGCTTCTATTTAGCAAACGCCGACAAATCAGGCCAGGGAATAAGAAAAGCGGCACTACGCCTTTACTTCTTCCAGCGCATTCTTATCTTGTCAGCGAGAGCAAGCACCACTGTGGCTCCATTAAAAGCAGCATAGCGACAAGCGTCCAGGCCCCAAAGTGCCCTTCAGCGGAACGGACGACTAAAAATATAACTGTCCTGCCCCTGCTTTTGGTTCTTCCATCGGCCTAGGTTTGCGCCGGGTTTTTGGCAGCCCGCACAGAAACACAGTCACGAGCGCGAGCATCATGCCCAGCACAATGCCGACTGTTGCTTGGTATTCGCGCCTCATCAACTGGGCAATAACCACGGTGCGGGCCAGCGCGTGGTCGGCATTATTGGCGGTGTGAGGTACAGCCACAACATACGAGGGCCAGTAGATAAACAGGCTGTAAGCGGCAACGCCCAGCCCGGCCAGCAAGCCAATCCAGCCTAAAACGACTCGCGATATGGACATATCATACTCCGTAACCCGGTGACGCTAGAAAGTGAGTAGTTGGATTAAGCAGTGCCTTTAGCTACTTTTGCAAGCTGAGTTAGCCACGCGTGTGTTTATCTCCTTCAAAAGTAAGCTTTCTCAGGTCAGTGGTTGTTACCCCATTGGAGTGACGCGCTTACGGCCCATTTCGGCACGGAGACTGGTTGAGAAGAGCGAGAACACGGCCACTATAATCAGCGCGGGTGTGGCCGCTGAAATCATCCTTCCCTGGATGCCGCTGTGATACGGGAAGGGAGAAGCGTAACTGTATGGTATCAGCAGAAAGAGCACAAGCAACAATCCCGTCCCCAGCAGGACAGAATAAAGCGGCCGCGCAAACGGCTTGCGGAGCAGGTACGCGCTTAACAGCCATCCGTGGATGCTGAAAGACATCTCAAGGATATTCTGCAACTGGTCAATAGTTTTGCCGTTGTGCAGCCGTAGCGCCAGGAGAACAACGAGGACACCTAGGGGTGCCAACGCAAAGGGCAGAACACGTTTTTTCACTTATGACCTCCCAAAAGGTGGAATGCACCAAGCATGCTGCGTTGCAGCGGTCTGTAAAAGAGCGGAACACCAGCCCCTGAAAGTGCGTGGGCTGCCGCCGGCGGCAGAGAAACGTGTCAAGCGCCTACTGAGGCTGATCCCGCTGCTGCTGAAAGTAAGCGCTCCACCCGTTCAAGGCCAAGCACATGTTGCCGAGCAGCAAGCACACTTCTCCCGTGTCCGGCAAGAAATTTCTATTGTGCCAGCGGCCAAGTATTGCCCAAGTTATCAGCAGCACGAACAGCGTGTTGAGCCAGCGGACTTTCAAGTGCCTTTGCTGCGTCTTGGTGAGCGGCGTCATGGATTTGCCTCAGCTTATGGTCTGTCCAGCGGCCTTGCTTGGACAGTCACTCTGCGCTGCCGCCCCATTCCCCTGATGCACCAACGACGGAACAAATTGTTCCGTCGTTGGTGTGCCGTGGATAAAGGGCGCAAATGCCTGATGGACGGGCGAGAAACGCCCTCGCCCTGTGGCGGCTAGGGTGCGACGCTGGTGTTGAGGCCCGCTGCCGTGCCTGGGCCTTCGGGATTGTCGTTGATGATGGTTGGGGTCACGAAGATAAGCAATTCCGTGTCGTTGATGTTGTTGACATGGTTGCGGAACAACGACCCGATAATCGGCAGGTCGGCTAAGAACGGGATGCGGCTCTGGCTGTAGCTTTCGGATTTACGGATCAGGCCGCCCAGCACCATGGTTTCGCCGTTATGCACGGTGCGTAGCGTTGTCAGGGACTGCGTGATAGTCGGCGGCGGGCCGCCTGTAAGAGCCGGGTTGCCGGCGGTGTCGGAGATTTGCGGAGACAGGTTCAAAGTCACCGTGTCATCCGAGTTGATACGCGGCGAAACAGCCAGACCTGTGGAGATATTCAAAAAGTTCTGGGCGGTGTTGGAAGTGACGTTGCCGTTGCCGCCCACCACGTTGGTCGTCGTGATAAACGGGATTTGCGTGGTGACGGTGATCTGCGCCGTGACATTGTTGGTCGTGGTGATGAGAGGAGCCTGCACCACTTTGCCGCGTGTACGGACAAGGCTGGAAAACAACTCGGCAACAATGTTGCCTGAAGCGACCTGCACAAACGTCTGCGGGATGCTGTTCTGGTTGGCCTGCGTGCCTTGATTGTTGTTGACCTCAATGCCAGGAAAAGGCACCAGGCTGAAGTTGATGCCAAACGCGTTCACATCGGCGACTGCGGCTGTGACAAACTCGACTTTGATCTGCACCTGGCGAGGCGCAATATCCAGGTTCTTGACAATGTCGCGGACGCGGTTGAACCCGTCGGGCGTCGCTTCAATAAACAGCGAGTTGTCACCCTGCAAAGCAAAGATGCGATCAACCCCGTCCGGCAGGGAGTTCTGGTTGCCCTGTGCGCCCTGCTCAAAAGGGTTGCCTTGACCAAACTGCTGCTGCGGACCAAACTGACCAGGGAACTGACCCTGCCCCGGAAAACCGTTTCCGCCAAAGCCTCGGCCACCGCCAAAACCGCCGCCGCCGAAGTTGCCGCCACCGCCGCCTTGAGTTGTTGGGACGCCAGAAAACTGGTTGGCCTGCGCCTGCGGATCCACCGAGCGGTTGGCTTCATTGCCATAGCTGCCGCCACGCCCAACAGGAACAGAAGGCATATCGCCGTAGGGATAGCCATTGGAATTGTTGACAAGGCTAGACCCGCTTGCGGTGATGTTAGGCTTGGTTTCAGCCATCTGGACGCGGACAAATGGGTCTACTTCGCGCAAGTCTTTGTCCCAATGCATGATTTTGAGCACGTCATTGGGGATGGCATGCTCGAGGGTCAGCTTGCGCCAAGACTTTTGCGCACTTGGCGGCAGGGGTGCCGCAGGCGCGGCCACGGGGGCAGGCATGTTATCCATGAAAGACGCATTAGACGCGCCATCACCGGCAGGCCGGAACACGTACACGCCATCCGCATCGCGGCTGACAGAAGCATTGGCGCTGTTGGCGATAATCCGCAGGGCTTTGTCCAGGGACGCATGGTTCAGGCCAACAGTCACTTTGCCAAAAGGCTTACCAGTGTCCTGAATGGAAAACTCCAGCCCGGTCTGCTGCTGCAGCAGGTTGATGACGGTGGGCAGGTCCGCGCTGACCATATCGATGTCCACGGTTTTGCCGGCAACCGCGTCCGCCCGCACAGGCAACGCGCCCGCCGTAACCAGAGCGGCCGAAGCCGCCGAAAGCAGCAAGCCGGAAAGTGCGGCTGCCATACCAGCCCGAGCAGTACGCGAGACGCCCTGTCTGCCACCGGCCTGATGCCGTTTATGATAACCCATGCGGGTGTCCCCCTTGTCGTTGCAAATCCTAGAATGTGTTTTTCTTGTAGCCGTGCAGTTTCTTTTTGCCTGCACAAGCCGCGCATGTTGTCTTGACTTGCGTTTTTGCCGCTTTACGCCCCGGCTACCTGCCGAAGCCGCCGCCACCACCGCCGCCAAATGACTGACCACCGCCAAAAGATTGGCCGCCACCGCCTCCAAAGCCACCCCCACCGCCTCCAAAGCCGCCTCCACCGCCCATGGCACCCCCACCGCCGATCCCGCCTTGGCTCCCTTGACCACCCTGCCCGCTTTGTCCGCCGCCGGAAGACGCGTAGACAAAGTTGGGCATAACGGTAGTCAGGCCGCCGCGTGATTTTGCCAGCAGCGAGGCAATATAAGCCGCATCATAGTGGTCAATAGGAATGCGGTAGGCATGATAGCCTTCCGGCAGTGGAGCCGTGGTTTGCTGCTGAGCAGGCTGCTGTTGCGAACCGGAGTCCTGACCAGCGTTGTTTTTCACCGAGATATGATAAACGCCGTCGGTGATGTCATAAGACAGTGGCGGGTTTGCCGCACGCAGCAGCTGACGCAGGGCGACATCAAATGAAACATCGCGCACATCAATGTTGACCGTGCCCTGGACATTGGGATCAATACTGTTGTTGACCCCGACACTGCTGAACAGCGTCTTAAGCACAGATTGAATAGGAGCGTTTTGGAAGGTCAGGGAGATAGGCTTCGAGGTTGCGGCATTTCCGGCAGCCTGAGCTTGTGCCCCAGCGGTCGGCATGGCTAACATCAGGCCGGCACAGGCGCCGACCGCCAGCACAAAAGGTTTCGAGTAGTTGACACGATCTAAAATTGTTTTGTTGGACATGATTTGTTCCTCAAGGTATAGCGTGTTCGTTGTTTGAGTTACTGCTGAGGGCCATTGGGATCGCCGCCTGGCGGAATAAAGCCCGGCCCGCCACCGGGCGGAATAAAGCCCGGCGCACCGTTTGGTGGAAAGCCGCCCCCGCCCCCATAAGGCGAATTTCCTGCGGTGGGCGTACCGGACAGCGGCACACGCACCAAGCGGTTGTCGCTTGTGCGCAGTGTGAGGCCATCAGGCTGAATGGAAAGCACTTTGCCGCCGTCAACGGTATCGCCCGGCTGCACCTGGGTGGAAACCCCATTGCTTTCCAGCAATGCCTTGATAGAATTATCACTCGTGATCACTCCAGACATGCGCATGGAGGAGCTTACTTCCGGGATCAAAGACCCGAGTGGCTGCCTCCTCTTGCCACGTGTTAGGCCAGGCAGAAGTTTATCTCGGGATGTATACTGCTGAATGTAAACCGCAGGCACCGCATTGCGCACACGCAAAGCATTCAGCAAAGCAGTCGATACGTGGAACGGACGGTAGCCGGGCACCTTAAACGGATCGGGCCCTTTTGCTGCATTCAGCGGCGGGGTCGGCGTTTTGGCAGCCGCCGCCCCCGCCGCAGAGGCTTGTGTCGGCACAGTTCCCGGCATAGTTCTCGGTGCGATTCCGCCGTGCGTTGCGCTGGCGTAGGGCATTGGGGGCGGAGTAAAAGAACCGGGTGCGCCACCTGGTTTCACCACTCCCGGTGCGAGCGGGGGTGCTGCCGATGTGCTTGACGCCGCCACAGGTACCGGTGCAGGCTGAGGCGGCAAGACACCCGTCTCAAAGAGCATCAAAACAATCGCTCCAATCAGCACCACAGCACCGACCGTCCCGACAATAGGCAGATTTTTTTTGTCTTTCAGCCATTCCTGCATAAATAATTCTTTCTTGCCTTTAACGAGAAGGAGGCGGCGGTCCTAAGGATGCGGCGGCCCTCCGCCGGGCGGAGAAAAATTGCCTCCGGGAGGCGCGCCGCCGGCAGTTGTGGCGCCTGTGCCAGCGGTGGTGATCGGTTTATCCAGGTTGGTGTCGTTCTGCGGGAATATAATCACCTTAGCCGTATACTCGCCCTGCATATATGGGCTGTTTCCATGCAAAGCCAACCCGTCAATCTGCACCAAACGATTAAAATTGTTCCACTGCTGAACATGATATAAGATATTGCGAAAGCTGCCTCCGACCTGAAGGGTACCGCTGCCGATAGGCACAATCAAAGGCGCGGCGGTGATGGAATTGGGACTAGGCAGCGGGGGGGCAATCGTAATATCTGTTAAAGGCACAACACGCGTCCGCGGGATCCAGCGCTGGATGGATGGCCCCAAATTGATCGCGAGTTCACGGTTGATCTGCTGCCATGCCGTGAACCGGTGGCTGACATCGTAGCGCGGCATGATTGTGTTTTCAATCACGCGCCATTGCAATTGCGCCTGCTGCACTTCCCCATGCGCTTTGACTAGGTCAAGCTGCGCCAGCTTCTGCGCCTGGGCCGTGCTGTCCGGATACGCCGCTTGGTAACGCTGTTGAGCAGCGTCCGTTTTAGTTCGCTCCGGCAGGATTAAAAAGTATGTGATCCCGCCCGCGGCAGCGAGGCAAAGCACCACGCCGATGATGGCAATCACAATAGGGTTTAACTTTGATGCTGTCATAAGGGGTGCTGCCTTTAACCTGCGTTTCCAACTGGGCCATGGGGCGTGAAGCTGCCAGGAGTACCACCTGGAAAGCCGCCGGAAGCGCCGGGTGTCGAAGTGATGGATGATGAGCCGGGAATAGTTGGCGCGGTCATCGGCTGCTTCAGCGTCGCCGTCACTGTTACTTCGAACCCTTTTGGGTATGTCTTCTTGCGGATACGCAGAAAAGCCCGCTGATAATAGTCCGCACGCTGCTCTGGAGAGGCAAAGGGCGGAATACGCGCTTCAATCACTTGTGTGACGCTAACGGGAACATCCCCAAAACCGCCGCTGGTTGCGGACGCACTCGCACCTGTCCCGCTGGGCGTTAGGATCTGTCCATAACCCGATTTGGCGCCGCCACCGCCTTGCGCTCCGCCGCTGAAGCCGGAGCCTGGGCTGCCGCCGCTGAAGCCGGAACCTGGGCTGCCGCGTCCTAGTGTCGGGGCCGCGAATGTTTGATTGGCTTGACCGGACGCGCCACCGCCCCCTGCCCCGAATGCGGGTGCTTGCCCGATTCCAATCAACTGATTGTCCAAAAAGTATTTAGTGACAAGTGCATCGGGATAACCTGGCAGTTTGTCAATGGAAACCGTGGTGATGTCGGGTTCCCGGTACATCGCCTGCAAGTAGCGCCCCACTTCGCCGATACTGGGCATGTAAGCTTTGATAGTCAGTGTGGTGCCACTGACAGCCGCGTCGGTATAGACCACTTTAGGATCAGAGTAGCGAGACACTGTATCCCAAAATGTAACCAGTGACGTGTTGTAAGCGCGCACGGCTTTGACATAATCCACTTTTGCCTTAAGCGGCGCGATCTGGCTGCGCTGGTTCGTCGCCGCCGTTTTAAGGGCATCGGTTTTGGCCTTGCCCGCTTCTGCGGCAGTGGCCTGGTTTTCTTCCGCAGCGCGCGCCGAGCGTGTAGATACGTACAGCGCCAGCGGCAGCAGCACACAGATGGCGAGCAAAGCTGCAAACCCAAAAGCAAGCTTGCGGGTCAGGCGGCGCTGTGAGACATAAGTTGGCAGCAGGTTGATACGAAGCATAAATACCCTTGGTTGACAAAGACGCGGATGGGCAGCCGATCACGTGCGGCAAATATCCTGTTAAGCTGGCGGCACTGTCGTGCCAGTGGTAGACGCGGCGCCCTTTTTTCCTTTAACTGGACGAGGCGCTTTGGGCGCCTTCGGAGCGGGGTTGGCATCAAAAACAATGCTGCGCACGGCCAGTCCCATGGCAACTGCGAAGGTCGGCGCGATTGTCTGCAAATAGGCCGGATCGTACCGCTTGGCGGTCACGGTCACCTGGAACAAAGGATCTGCGACAGAAACGGGCACTTGCAGCTCGTTTTGCAGAAACTGCGCGAAATTGGGCAGCAAAGCCCCCCCGCCCGTTAGCAAAACACGGTCTACAGAACGCCCCTGCGCCCGGCTGCGGTAGTAATCCAGAGAGCGGCGCAGCTCGGTGGCAAGTTCCCCCAGCACGGGAGCAATGGCTTCAAAGACTTGATCCCGCAATTCGGTTTCATGCGCACCACCCGTTGCCCCGCCGAAGCTTAAAGCGTCCCCTTCGCCCGCAGGCATAAACGGCAGCGGGCCGCCGCTGAGGTCCGGGCGTCGGGCGAGGTTCAGCGTACGCCGCGCAATCGGCTGTGTCCGTTCTATGTCGTCCGGCGCAGGGGTTTCCGGTGTGGTCAAAAATGGGTTTTGCCCGAATGGATTTGCCTCAGTGTCAGGCGCGACAGGCGTACCAAATGGATTGGGCACATCAAACTGCGTGTCGGTATCTTCAAAAAACGCGGGGGCTTCTTCTTCCTCCTGAAACTGTGGGCCTTCATAGCCGGTCGCGTCGCCGTAAGCTGTGCCTGTGTAGACTGCCATGCGGTCCAGCTGCACTTCGCCGTAGTCGCGCTTGACCCGCTCCGCCTGGTCCAGGGGATAGCTGAGAAGCTCGGCGATAGCCCGTGTCAGACTGTCTCCGGCCAGCGGCAGGGAGCGCGGAAAGACCAGCTGCCCGCCCTGGAAAATGGAAATATCTGTGTTGGACGCGCCGATATTAATGACCGCGGCTGTTTCTTCCTGGGGCGCGTTCATGTCGCCGAAGTCACCGGTAAATTCCTGGTCGGCAGGCGCGGCGGTGGGCAGTGCGGGCGTGGGCGGGCGAAAAACTGGCTTGCCGTCCACAATGTCCAGCAGAGCGCGGCCTGCGGCCAGCGGCTCAATGTCAATAGCAGCAGGGTCCAGGCCCGCCGCGAATAGGGCATCGATAAAATTGGACACGACATCCTGCTGGGCAACTGCGAGCAGCACTTCCATGTTGGGATTGGCTTCATCGGGCGGGCCGGTCAGGGGCAGTGCCTGATAATCCATGATCGTTTCGCTGGGGGCGAATGGCACATGGCGCTCCACTTCCCACTTCATGGTTTCTTTAAGTTCGGCGTCGGTCATTTTCGGCACTTCGATGACACGCACGACAACAGTGTTTTGCCCGGCCACGCTGCCGATAATGCGTTTTGTGCCGATGCCGTTGTCTTTAAACAACTGCCGGAGCGCCTGCGCCATCACCTTGGGGTCGGTGATCATGTTGTTCTGCACGGCACCGACGGGCGTGGGCGTAATACCCAGGGCGGTGACGGCGAACCCGGCCTTTGTGGGACGCACTTCCACGGCTTTGATCTGCTGCGATCCGATGTCCAGCCCGACGATTGGCCCGCTTGCCATTGCTTCTTCCTCTTCTGCCGACTGCGCCTGCTCGCCATTTGCCCCTGCAGACGGGCTTTTTTGTGAAAAAGAGATACGGGGACAGAGGCAGGCGCAGCGATGCCGTGCCTTGATCTTCTCCCAGTGTCCCTGATTTTAACACGTTCCTTGTCTGTTGTCAAGGAAAATCTCTTCTCGGATGAAAAGCTTGCGGGTGCAGCTTTTGTTTCAGCCGTTCCGGCCTTGCTGACGCTTCAAGAGCGGAAAAGTGGATGCCGACTTTCCGTGGGATTTGTGCCCTGGCGCTTCAAGGCGGGGTCAATAGCCTGCGCGGCGGCCCCTGTGTCAAACGGCCGACTCAGAAAGCCGGCAATCTGGGCTGCTGTACCGGATGGGTCGCGCAGAACAGCGTCGTAGTCCAGCGGCAGGGTCGCGATCTGGGGTCGCGCGTCCAGCCAGTTCGCCACTCGATGCTCCTGAGCGCCGTATTCGCGCATCAATTCGTCTTCGTTCAAGTCCGCCTGCCCTTCTTCGCGGCCCAGGCGCGAAAGCATCCTGCGCTGTGACGCCAAAGTGGCTGTGAAATCGCGCTGGATGATGACCAGTTTGTATGCCTCGCCTGGCGGCAGAAAGGGGACAAGCGGCAGGACAAGCTTGACGACTTTGCCGCGCGCATTCGCCACCCAGGCGTTCTCTTGCAGCAGATGGGTGGCCGGCTCGTATTCAAAGTAGCCGCGCGGGTTGTCCTCGTCCGGCTGGCGCAGGTTGTCGGTGAGCGGCGGGATGCCGCCCGCAGCAAGTATCTGCATCAGCATGGACGTGCCGCTGCGCGGCAGGCCGCAGACCACGACCACGTCACAGGCGGGGTTGGCAGGCGACGACCCCGCCCGGCGCGCAAAGACGGGCCGGGACGCGGGAAGATCCGGCAATGCGACTGCCGGTTCAGGCGGGGCGTCCTGCCTTGCCCGCCGCTTTTTGCGCAGGCGGTTGGCGATGACGAAGTGCGACGCCGACTCATTCATGCGGCCCAAATGACTGCCGTACAGCGTGGACAACTGGTCATGGGCGCGGGCAAAGCCGGGCGACTGAAGGACAGCGAGGCGCAGGGGCTGCTCGGCGTCGGCCCATTGATGCCGGCCCATCAGGGCACAGCCCATGACGTAGTGCATCAGCGGCTGAAAGTAGACCAGGGCAAGCGACTGGGCGGCTATGTCAATGGCCTTCTGGTAGCGCCGCGCTTCCAGGTGCAGCTGCGCGGCCAGACCCATCGCCTGCCAGTTCTCCGGGTCACTGCCTAGCGCACGCTCGGCCCATCGCAGCGCGTCCGCTTTCTGCCCGCTCCGGGCAAACATCTCCGCGACCAGCAGGGCGGGCATCGCCGCGCCCGTTTCGGCGCACAGGCTTTCCAAAGCGGCAAAGGCCGAGCGGGCATTGGTCAGGCTGCCCCCCGGCAGCATCTCCAATTGGAAGCGGAACCCAGCGCGCTTGAGCCGATGCCCGCCTGCCGTTTCCCGCAGCACCGCCCGCTCGTGCGCTTCGCGCTTGTCATTTCCACCCTGCCCCGCGTCCAGGTCGGCGTCGGCTTTGGCGGCGACCCGGCGCTCCAACTCGGCGGCGGCTTCGGGGGCGGCAGCGGCGCATTGAGCATCAAAAGCATCCAGCAGCGCCCGCGCTTCTTTGTTCTGTCCCAATCGCAGGCGGGCGTGGAACAGGTGCTCCACGGCCCGGTGATCGCTGGGGGTTCGGGCGAGCAGTTCTTCGTACAGCGGGGCGGACAAATCGGGGCGGCGGGCATCGTCCTGGGCGCGCGCCAGGTTGTACTTGAGTTCGGCGATGCACTCGGCCACCTGTGTTTGGACATCGTGGGGCGGGGGCGCGATGTAGCCCAGGGCGACAAGCTGCTTCATGGCTTCCACGGCGGCGACCGGGTCCAGGCGCGCGTCCGGCGGGTGCTGGCCCGTGTCCCCCGGCACAGTCTCCCAGCTAGGGATGGTCTGCACGGGCCGGGCTGTTTCGAACGCATTGACCAATGCCTTGCCGTCCATGTCTTCCCCAACCGGCAGCCCGAACAGGTGCAGCAGAGTGGGAGCGATGTCCAGAATGACGCTGCCGTGGAGCGTTTCGCCCGCCTTGATGCCCGGCCCATGCAGGCAGATCATGCCGAAGTGCCGGTGCTCCACGGCTGGCCCGGCCCACTCCGGGGGAATGTACGCCGGGCGTCGCTCATCGGAATGGAAGCCGTGGTCGCTCAACACGACGACGTTGGTGTTTGGCCCCGCAAGCTGAAGCAGCCGCCCCAGCATGGCATCGTGGTAGCGGTAGGCGTTGGCGATGACGTGCTGATACAGCGCGAAGTCGGGTTCCGGCACCCAGGACAGGCGCGGCGGGTGGTAGCGCATGAAGCCGTGGCAAAAGTGGTCGATGCTGTCGTAGTAGACCGCCGCGAAGTCCCAATCGGCGTGTTCCAGGGCTTCCGTGGCGGCGGCATGGACGGTCAGCGTTTCAGCGACGATCTTGACCAGGGCGTGCAGACGCTTGTCCTTTGCCTGGTCTATTTTGTCGTAGCCTGGCACGAACAGGCGGATGACATCGCCGGGCAGCTCGCGCGGCGTCACCCGCAGCTCGGCCAGGCGCGCGGCCCAGTCCGGGGGAAACACGGCATCGGGCGGCATCGGCAGGGGAGCGTCGCCCACCCCGGCCTTGTGGTACAGGTCGGACACCATGACGCCGTTGATCGGCTCGGCGGGGTGCGACGGCCACCAGCCGGTCACGACGGAGCGCTTGCCGTTCTGGTTTAAGATATTCCACACGGCTTTGGCGCTGCGGCTGAGGCTGGAAATGGGCCGGACGCCCGCGCCGCCCGGAACCGGCTCAATGAACCCGTGGATGCCGTGCTTGGGGGGCCGCTTGCCCGTGGCGATGCTTGTCCACAGCATGGGGCTGAGCGTGGGATACAGGGTTGCCATGCTGCCGCTCGCCCCGCCCGCGACAAGACGGGCGAGGTGGGGCATTTCGCCCCGCTCCATCAGGGGCCGGATGACTTTCCAGTCGGCGGCGTCCCAGCCCACGAGCAGGACTTTGGGACGGAGGGCGGCATCTTGTGCCGCCGGGTCGGGCGTTGTTTGTGTCATGGAAGTGGGCGTGGGCGTAGCAAAGTCCCTCCCCGGCTTTTGTGTGCCGGGGAGGGACTGCGGCGAGGGCGAAGCCGGGCCTGCTGAGGCCCGCAATTTCTTTATCTTAGGCCCGCAAGTCCTTCATGCGGCGCACGCCCACCGCGCCCAATGTCAGCGCGCTCAGCACCGCTAATGCCAGCGCGGGGGACGGCTCCGGGGCCGCGCTCATGGTCGCGCCGGTCGGCAGCTCCTGGCCGGACAGGTCGTAGGCGTAGGAGGCGATGTTGATGTTCATGCTGTCGTAGTTCTGGTTGGTCACACTGAGCTTGACCCAGCCGTAGTCAAGCTGGTTGTTGTGCGTCGTGTCCTGGAATTCAAACGCGATGTAGCCTTTGTCACCGGCATTGTGGCCGAGATGGCTACTGTTGGAGAAAGTGTTAGCAACAATGATGCCGCCGCTTTGGACATTTCCCGGAACATTGCTGAACTTTACTCCTGCGGGAGAAAACACTGGCGCGCCCAGGCTGTTTACAGATTGCGTTTTCACCTGAAGGTAGCCGTTGCCCTGTCCGGCGTTGATAAAGTGAGAGTAGCCGGTGGCAGAAGCTTGAAATGTAAACTGGCTTGCGCCGGGCAAAGAAAGAGTGAAGATGGACGCTTCGCCGGGTGTGAAGCCGACGTTCTCGTTGACGTTGGTGAAGGTCGTCACCTGGGCGTGGGCGCTGGACGCGGCCAGGGCCGCCGTGCCCGCAACGGCCAGGTGGGTCAGCAGGGATTGGGCCAGCGGGCGGGGACGCGGGGCAGGCGCGTGTTCGCTCGCGCGCTGCTTGCGCGTGTTCGGGGTGGTCATGGGGTGTGCTTCTCTTTCTGCGTTGGGCGGTAGGCGAGAGCGGATCCAGGCACGAGCAGGCCCCGGACGGCCCCGCCGGTCACAATTGGTCGGGGACAGGGTGCTGCGATGGCTTGGGCAAAGCTTGGCCCAAGGCAGCCTGATTCATTATACAGCAAGATTCGTGCCGAAAGGCGGGAGGAATACTTGGTTTTGGAATTATTTTTGGAGGCGAGGCCGCGCGTTGAACAGTGCATCGCGTGGCCGTGACATTGCGAAAGCTCGCGCTTTCTCCACACACGCTCAGAGAAGTAAAAAGCAGGCAAAACCAGGGGCCGGACTGATGCTGTCAGTGCGGCCCCTAGTTTTGAAGTTGACTTGCCTGGGTTTAGTAGGCGTTGAGGTTGGAAGCCCCGTACTTTGCCAGCACCTGCTCTGCGCCCGCCTGATCCACATTGCCCGACGGCAGGTTGATCGACAAAAGCGCGCCGCCGTTTTCCACCGTCGTCTGGTAATGCTGCACGGCTTCGCCCGGTACGCCCTGGTCTTTCAGGTAGCCCGTGACACCGCCCGCAACCGCGCCCGCGCCTGCCGCGAGGGCCGTGCCGCCCAGAGCGGTCGCCAGTGCGCCGCCGCCCAGCACCAGGCCGACGCCCGGCACGAGCAGGGCCGCGGCTGCCGCCAGAATGCCTACTCCCAGCCCGATACCCGTGCCCTTGACCGCGCCTTCGCCCGCATCTTCCGGCGTCGTGGTGCTGATGCCGTGCTTGGCGGACATGCTGGTGCTGTCATCCGCGCCGGTTGTCATGCCAGGCGTTGTGCCGTAGCCGGCATCCCGGCCCGCCACTTCGGCGTGGGCATCGGCCAGCCCTTCGCGCTGCGTACCCGCCGCTTGATAATTTGCGCTGGCTCCGGTGGCCCCGACAGCCCCGGTGACGGCTCCCGCCACTCGGTCGCCTGCCTGCGCCATGCGATTTCCCGCCGAAGCCGTGTCGTGTCCCGCCCGATTGCCCAGTGTATCCGCCCCGCCGCCCATATTCGTTTGGGTCATGCCGGATGCGCCGCGCACACTTCCGTGGGCTTCATTGGCGACCAGGCTTAAATCCTCTTTGCGAACGCCGAAATCAAGCAGCGCCCCTGCCGCTTTTTCCGCCAGGGCGGCATCGGCAAATGTTGCATACAAATGTGCCATGAGATGGTGACTCCCTTCCTTTGGTGTCTTCATGCGTTTGTTTGAAACGAAACGTGTTTGCGGTGTACCCCACTCTTTCAGGCAGCCAAACATGGCGGCGTGCAAGCGTTGTAAACGAATTTACTCGGCGTTTCCCTCGCGTTGCAACGATGGACGAAATTGTTCCGTCGTTGGTACGGGCCGGAAATGCCGAAACTACGCGCAAGGCAAGCGCGCACAACGCGTATATGTTATAATGGAGCCATGCGTATTGTTTCCGTGCAGGCGCGCCCGTGGACACTCGCTTTGCGCACGCCGTTTGTGATCGCTCAGCGTACGGCGTATGCCGCACACAACATGCAGATCATAGTCCGCACCGACAATCCCGAGATTGTCGGCTGGGGCGAAAGCGCGCCGGTGTCTTATGTGACCGGCGAAACTGTCGCCACTGTGCAGGAAGCTGTCGATCAAGCGGCGCCCTATTTCGTGGGCCAGGACATTGAAAGATTAAGCCCCCTGTGGGCAAAAACGGGGGAAACGCTGCCGCAATCGCCCTCGGCGCGGGCGGGCCTGGAAATGGCCCTAGCCGATGTCTGGGGAAAACACTGGCGGATGCCGCTGTGGCAGCACTTCGGCGGCACGACAAACACGCTTTCCACCGACATGACTATCCCCCTGGTGACGCCGGAACAGGCCGGAATGCTGGCATTGGAAGCCTGGCGCGAAGGGTTTGCTTTTCTGAAAATCAAAGTCGGCGACCCCGGCGGGCATGATGCAGACCTGGCGCGCATTGCGGCTGTGGCGGAGGCGGCTCCCCTGGCCCGCCTGCGGATTGATGCCAACCAAGCGTTTGCGCCCGACGATGCGGTTGCGTTCGCGCTCCAATTGGAACAGCGAGGGACGCAGATCGATCTGCTGGAACAGCCTGTTGATAAAGAAGACAGGGCAGGGCTGAAATATGTCAGGGAGCGCGTTTCCATGCCGGTTTTTGCCGACGAAGCCGCGCGGGATGTGTCCCAAGTCCTGCGCCTGCTGCGGGAAGACGCCGTGGACGGCATCAATGTCAAATTGATGAAATCGGGGATGGGAGAAGCTTTGCAGATTGCTGCTCTCTGCCGGGCCTGGGGCAAAAAGCTGATGCTGGGCTGCATGCTGGAATCGGGGCTGGGGATCGCCGCCGCAGCGCAAATCGCCGGCGGGCTGGGGGTGTTCGACTATTTAGACCTGGATTCGCACCGCCTGCTGTCGCCGGTCGCGGGCGTATCGGGCGGCTTTGCCTGCGCGGGCGGGACACTGACAGTCGGAGATACCAGCGAGCAAGGCGGGGGATGGGGCGTTTCAGTCCCCGAAACAGATGATTGACAACGCGCTCTTTTGGGAACGGGGGCGGGAACATAAACAAGGCGCGCGCCGACAAACAAAGAAGCACGTGTGCAGAAATCAACACAAGGAGCAAAACACATGAACAGGGACAAGCGAATGCACAGCTTTGGAGCCGGGCTGCTGGCATTGGCATTGGCGAGTGGCCTGGCGGCAGGCCCGCTGCCCGCCCGCGCCAATGATCCGACACCTAAAGACAAGAGCGCAGGCAAGCCCGCAAAAAAACAGGACAACATCCCGATCAAGATCGTGCCGCCGATTATCGTGCCCGACAAGGGAAAAGACGGAAGCAAGCAGGGCAAGTAGCAGGGGGTGAAGCAAAAAAGCGGCCCTTACCTCGGCAGGGGGCGAGGGCCGCTTTTTAGGCACGGCTCCAAAAGTGACGGGGCTTTACTCGTCGGCAGGGAAAGGCGCACCGGGACGACGAGACGGACGCCGCGAAGGACGAGCCGCCGCTGCCGCCCGCGCCCTGGACAGCCGGGGCAAAGCGAAAAAGTGGATGTAGCCCCACCAGGCAAGTCCCAGCAGCAGCAGCAGCACGCCCGCGCCCCAGTATTCCACGCCGGGCTGCACAAACACGCCCACGCCCACCAGGGCAAACAGCACAGCCGTCAAAGCAGGCAGCGCCAACCCGCCGCGCATGCGAAAAGGACGCGCGCGCTGAGGGTCGCGGCGGCGCAAAGCAATCACGCTCAAAGCCCCCCCGGCATAAATAAACGCTTCCGTGGCGGCGGCCAGGTTGACCAGCAGCACAAAGCGCTGCGACCAATAAACCAGAGCGGACACGGCCAAAGCGATCACATACACGGCCACGACAGCCCGGTCGGGCGTGCTGAAGCGCGGCGACAGGGATGCCAAGCCGCGCGGCAGCACCTGGTCGCGCGCCATGCCGTACAAAAAGCGGCTTACCCCCATCAAGCCCGCATTGAACGTGGTCAGCGACATGCACAAGCTTGTCGCAATCATACACGCCCACCCCAGCAAGCCAAACTCAGCGCGCGCCCATGTCAGATGCGGGACAGGGTTGCGGTGCATCAGTGTCCCAAACAACGTTCCCCGCCCGCCGGGGGGCAGGTGACTGAACATGGCAGTGGAAAATAAAGCATACACGACCACAAGCAGGGCCAGGGCGATAAACATACCCATCGGAATGGCGCGGGGGGACTGGACTTCATCGGCCAATGGTGTTACCCACTCAAAGCCCACAAACAAAAAGACAGCAACCCCGACTGCTTGAAACAGCCGCCCGATGCCGCCGACATGCAGGGGATGCGATAGGGCAAAGTGGGCGTGGGCCAGGGACAGCACGCTAAACAAAACAATGCTGGCGACAACAGAGTAAGTGACGACGTTTTGGAACGTGCCTGCAATCTGCAAGCCCCGGAAGTTGATGGCGGTCGCCAGGGTCAGCATTGCAAAGATCCAGACAGGGGGCGCGATACGCGGTACGGCGGCGTGGAGCACATGCGACAGCACATACGCTTCGGTTCCGACCACCAATGTCACCACGGACATGTAGGTGAGAGCGGCGACCAGGGCGACTTTCTCCCCAAACGCCTGATGCAGATACAAACGGATGCCGTTGACGCTGGGCCACATCCCGTTCAGCTCGGAAAAGGCGGCGGCCGCCAGCGCGCACAGGCCGCCCGCAATCAGGATAGCAAGCCAGGCCGCATCACCTGCAAGATAACACGCCACCTGCACAACCACCAGGAACGTGGATGACGCAAATGTCAGACCCGCGCTTGTAGACACGACCGTGGGCAGGCCGATAGTGCGTTTAAGGGTGGGAGGGCTTATTCCCATAGCATGGCAATTACAAAGTCTAGGCGCACAATGTCGGCCTCCGGCCCGACCAGGCGCAGCGTCCCTGCATTGTAAGGCTCATTCGGAGACAGTTCCCCGTAAAAGATTTGCGTCAGGATGTCCCCGGTGGCTTGCAGCGCAAGATCGGACGCAGCGGGCGCACCGGGCGTGATTGTGACTGTGCCCGTGCTGGTGACAAGCGCATAATCGCCTGCGCCGTCGGTGGCGTGGACATGCAGCGTGCGGTTCCAGTCGCGAATCATGGATGCCAAACGCGCGTTGCTGTTGCAGCTCTGGGCAAACGATAGCAAGCTGTCCTGGAGTTCTTGGGAAGCGTCCACGGGGTCTAACTTTCTGGGGCGGGGCGGGAAGAAAGCGCCTGCCATGCGCCGTGCCACCCGAGCTTGTCGGCCCAATGGTCGTAGTCGGCGGGGGTGATTTCTTGTAACGGTTTGTCCATCAAAGCGACCAGGGCCGCTTCCATCAAGTTGGTGGCCCCGGACAGGCCGTCCATTTCCGGGGTGGTGGTGGCGAGCCAGGCCGCGCCTGCGCCGGCCAGCCGTTTGACCGTGTCCGGGCGGGTCGTGTTGGTGACGATGCCTTTGCCCTGAATAGACGGCGGCAGGTGACGCATAATCAGATGCCTGTCCCCGGCGATAATGTCGGCGTCATGGTAGTAGCGGGCGTAGCGAGAGTCGGCTTCGCGCGTGTCCTGGGATGCGCCCGTCGGGTACAGCAGATGAAACGGCACGGTCAACAACCGCTTGCGGTACTTCTGCGCCAGTTCTTCAATGTCGGCCAGTGTGGTCAACGGAAAATCTAAGCCGATGTTAAAGATCAGGTCGCCGAAGACGCAGGCGCAGCCCATCTGCACGAATGCTTCGGCCATGCCGAACCGATCTAAGGCGCTTACCATCAGCACCTTGCTGGCAGGGGAAATATAGCCCTGCGCGGCTATGTCCTGCACCACACGCCGCTCCAGCGTGTTCTTGAGGCCGCTGCCGTCCACCACCGGCGTACGGGCGGCGCACTGAGCGAGGCGCAGGCCGTCGCCCACGACAAGCTGCTGACCCGCCACAAACACATACATGTCGATCCCGCCCAGGCCCAGGGCGTCAACATGGCCGTCCAAAGCCTTGATACGGGCGCGGGCATGCTCCATGTCGCCGTCCATGCCCTCGCGGGTCAGCCGCACACGTTGTCCATCCAGGGTCACTTCCCGCACAAAGTCGCCTGTCCGCGCGCCCAGGCTGACGCTGACGACGTGTTTCATCAACAATGACACTCCCTGACGGCCTTTTTGCCGCCATGCGTGGGCTATTTTACCACGCCGCGCCGCAAACTGCACTTTTACTCTTTATTATCGGTGCGCACAGGCTGTTTGCGCCTTCCCGCCTCGTGCCCGTATCCATTCTCTTTACCATGTCTTTACCGTATCTTTAGAACCCCTATCCATTTCCTATAGAACCCCTATACATTGCCTATACCGTGCCTATACCGTACTTTGCCCCGATGACGACCCGCTTTGGCCCTGGTTCCACTTGTCCCAGGCGGCGCGGACGGTCGGGCCAGGGTCGTCTGTTTCGATACAACGCTGCCGGTATTCGCCCCAGTCCGACACGGCAGGTAAAGGCGTCCCGTCGGCTACCAGCGTGAGCAAAACTGCGCTTTGGTCGCCATCGGGTTTGGCCTTGGCTTTGAAACGCTTGTCGTGGTCGTGGACAAACTCTGCGAGGGCAAAGGCTTCATGTTCATTCATGGGACGAATTTTATCCCCCGACGGCTTATTCCAAACCGCGTGCAGTAAATAAGACCCATTTGGGTACACTGGCCCCAAAGATACACTTCAGGAGATACGCCCCCATGACGACATTGATGAATAAGCGCCCCCTTATGGCAAAAGCGTGGCTGCCTTTTGCCACCGCCCTCTTAGCCATAACGCTGGCAGGCTGCGGCAACACCCTCAGCGGCGCGAAGCAGGACGCCGCCACCGACACGCAGACAGCCCGCACCGCCACCGATCAGGCCGCCGCCAAGACTGCCGCCGCCGCCCATCAAGTCGGCACGGCTGTCGCCAAGGTTCCCCAAGATGCCGCCGCCGCAACAGTCGTGACCCCCGAAGTCAAGACCGCCATTATCCGCGACCCTGTCCTCAACGACCCGCGCAACGTGGTCAATGTCGCCAGCAGCGACAGCGTCACGCACCTCACGGGCCATGTCGCCACGGCCAGCATGAAGCAGCGGGCCACCGAAGACGCGCAAGCCGTGCTGAGCAAGCATCACGGCAACTACACCGTCAGCAACGACCTCACAGTCACCTCGCCCGGTTCGTAGAAAGTCCTTTTCTTCCCCCCACAAGACCTCAAGTTATGCCTATCAACTACGACCTCCTCAAAAGCCTGTGCGAGACGCCGGGCGTGTCAGGCCACGAAGACGCCATGCGCGCCCTCGTGACCCGCGAACTGGAGCCTCTCACCGACACGCTTGCCGTGGATACCCTGGGCAGCATTATTGCCACCAAACACGGCAGCGGCGGGCCGCGCATCATGCTGGCCGCCCACATGGATGAGATCGGCTTTCTGGTTAAATTCATCGACGACAGGGGGTTTCTGCGCCTGCATCCCGTCGGCGGGTGGGATGCCCGCACCATGGTCGCCCAGCGCGTGCATGTGCAGGGTTACGCGGGCGAGACCCTGCTGGGAACACTCATGCCCGCCGCCAAGCCTATCCATCAATTGACCCTGGAAGAGCGTTCCAAGCCCGCCAAGATGGAGGAATTCTTTGTAGACGTAGGGCTGCCCGGCCCGCGCGTGAAGGAATTGGTCGAAATCGGCGACCCGGTCACCATGGCCCGCACCACCGAGCGCATTGGCGACAGCATTGTTTCCAAGTCCCTCGACGACCGCCTGTGCTTGTTTGTGATGATTGAAGCCCTGCGCCTTGTCGGGCCTCACCAAGCCGAGATTATCGCGGTCGCCACGGTGCAGGAAGAAGTCGGCGTGCGTGGGGCACTCACTGCCGCCCAGGCCCTCAAGCCCGATGTCGGTGTCGCCCTGGACGTGACACTGGCTAACGACTTCCCCGGCCCTGCCGAGCACGAGTATGTCAGCAAGCTGGGCGACGGCCCCGCCATCAACATCATGGACAGCATGTCTATCAGCAACCCGAAGATGGTCAAGCATTTGCGCCGGGTCGCCGACCAGAACAGCATTAAATACCAACTGGACATGCTGGCGGGCGGCGGTACCGATGCCGCCGCGATCCAGAAGGTGCATGCGGGTGTCCCTGTTGTCACGCTGTCCCTGCCGACCCGCTACATCCACACGGTCAACGAGATGGCAAATGTCGCCGACATCGAAGCCACCATCACGCTTTTGGCCCGCTACCTGGAAGACGCCCACACGGGCCAGTACGTGTAAGCCCAAACACAGAAAGCCCCCCGCCCCAGGTCTGGGACGGGGGGCTTTTTTCCCCTTTAAGATGCGCCCGCTTCCGCCGCAATGCGCAGCTTATTCCCCGACGGATCACTTGTACTCATCTCGCCCGCGTCCTTGGTGAATGCCCAGCCGCCCACGCGCAGACGACCCGCCAGTATGTCTGCGTCTTCACGCGTCGGCAGCGTAATGGTGACGTCGCGCAAGCCCTCGGCATTTGCTGGCGGTGCGGGCGCACCCCGGCTCTGCCATGTGTTCAACCCGAAATGATGGTGGTAGCCGCCCGCCGACACGAACAATGCCCCAGGGTAATGCGCCGTGGTATCAAACCCCAACAGGTCTTGATAGAACCGTGCCGTGTCGCCCAAATCCCGTACCCGCAGATGCACATGGCCCAGTGTCGTGCCCGGCGGCAGGCCCGCCCAGGGCGCGCCCGCGGCACTCGCTTCCGCCAATAAGCCGCGCAGGTTCAGTGGGTCTACGGTCACGCCGACCAGGCCGTTTCGCCACTGCCACTCTGCGCGGGGCCGGTCGCGGGTCAGCTCAATCCCGTTGCCGTCGGGGTCGTTGAGATATAACGCCTCGCTGACCGCGTGATCCGATGCCCCCGACAGCGCCGCGCCGACCTGGATCAAGTGCGCCAAAGTCTGGGCCAGGGCGAGGCGGGACGGCAGCAACAGCGCGAAATGGTACAAGCCCGTGGCATACGGCGGCTGCGCCTGCGCCCCGGCTTCGTGCGCCAAAGTCAGAAACGCCGCGCCGCCCGGTGCCCCCAAATGCACCTTGCTTGTGCTTTGCCCGTGGATTGTCAGCCCCAGCGTTTGCGTGTAGAACGCCGTCAGCCGCTCCAGCCTGCCGGTGGCAAGTGTCAGATGACTGATATGGGTTTGCGATGGCAGTGTCATAGGTTTCCTTGGTATTGGGCGCGGAGGGCTTTGTCAGGCCAGCGCTTCCACAGGTACGGGGCCGGTCAGCACTTCGCTGCGCCCGTCGGCGAACACTTCGCGCGGCTCCGTGCCGGCAGGGCCGATTGCCAGCCAGTGCGTGTCGCACAGCACGACTTTCAGCACCACATGGATATGCTCCCCGACGCTGCCCAAGGGACGGGCCGTATATGTGCCCGCACTGCGTCCATGTACCACGGCAAATGCGCCTTTGCCGCGCAAGCGTTCATCCGCCAGCGCGAGCGAGAGAGTGGCCCGCAGGTTGCGCGAGTTCCAGGGCACCTCCTGCAAGCGGGTCAGCCCAATGCCGTCGCTGATAAACGTGCTGCCATGCGGGGCGTGCGGAGCTTCGGGTTCGGAGGCAGTGCTGTCCGGGGCATCGTCGCTGTTTGCTTTGAGCATGGGGGTATAGTTCGCGAGCGGAGGGCGCGTCTCCTGCCGAAGGGCATGTTGGGGGCGAAGTTTGCCGCTGTTCTGCACGGCGCAAAGGCGCTTCCACGGCTTTGCCCTCGTATTGCCCTCGCGTTGCAAGCTTGTACCAACGACGGAACAAATCGTTCCGTCGTTGGTACGCGCCGGAAAAGAAAGGGAACTGCCTGTGCGCCGGGCTGGAAACAGGCAGGGGGACACTGCGCGTCCACGTGTGAAACTTGCGCCCGCTTTGTTTGTCTAAACCCGCATCTGCCGACAAAAGAGGAGCATCGTTATGTCCTGCACGCTTAAAGCAACAATTCAGGCGGGCCTGCTGGCGGCGTACCTGGCCGCGTCGCTGCCGGGCGCAGGCCGCGCAAACGCCGCGCCCGGCAAAAAACCGACCCTGGCGGATGCGCTGGGCCAGGCGCAGATGCCCGCACGTGGCGTTTTGCTGGCTGCCGGGGCGGACGCTGTGGGGCCGCTGCCGGGCGCAGCCGTTCCCGCTGTCCCCGCAGACGCCGTGGCGATGGCCGATGCTTTTGGGCAAACGCACCGGCAATTCGGGGCAGTTTTAGCGATTGCACCGGCCCGGATGACCGTGCTGAATGACGACCCGATCAACCCCAATATCTACGAAGACCTGGAACCGCAAAACGCGCTCCGGCTGCTCGCGGCGAGCCTGACCGATGCCCAGTGGCAGGCGCTGACGGGGAATGCGGGCCTGGGCTTGGCCGATCTGGACAGCGAAACGCAGCGGCAGTTGTTTGCGGCGGCGCTGCCCCATGCGCTGCTGATCGTTCCGCATCTCGCGCCCGGCGGGGCAGGCGCGGACACGGATGCCGCGCCGCGTGATTTGTCGGATCAGCTTGCGCAGGTGCATCTGCGCCTGCGCCGCCGTTTGGCGGTGATGGTGCCGGAAGCGGGCACCGACCTTTACCTTCCGGCCAATGCCGAGCGGGAAACGGGCAAGCCGCATTACCAGCTCGCACTTGAAGCGTATTCCGAGGCCCAAACAACCTTGTATGGCGTGCCGGTTAGGGCGGATGTGCCCAATGTTCCCAAGCCCGGCGACCTGGATTTCGCCCTGCCTGCCCTGCAAACGCCGGTCACAGTGGCGGGGATCAAAACGGTCGGCGCGCTGGTGTTCCGCATCGGCGTCGCCACACAAACGGAGATTTACCCCGATGCGCGCTGGGAAAGCCGGGCAGTTGCTGTCCGGGGCGCGGACAAGGCCGTGCCCGCCGCAGACCTGCTGCGCGCTCTCGCATTCTGCCTGACCGGGACGTACCGCAAGGTCGGCCCCGCCTTTGTGCTGACCGACGACCGCTTGGGGGCAGGCACGCGCCGCGAGCGATGGCGCGGTTTTGAGGCCGCTGCTTCCGGTCTGCGGCACCTGGCCCTGACTGCGGCCAATTCCAAAATCGCGGAAGGTCATACCCTGACTGGCCTTGTCCCCGCCGACGACTCGCTGCCGTTCAGCGCGGCCCAGCAAAAAGAAGCCGATGCATTTTACGCGCGCACCCACTTTTTCAGCGTCACGCAGACATTGGGACAGCTGACACCCGCGCAGCAAGCTTCGGTTCTGGCCCTGGCCCCCGCAAAGCGCGGCAGCGGAACGGTGTCGCTGCCCGATCCTTCGGGACGCATCATCATGCAGGAAAACCCCGCTTTGGAGCTGCTCCTGCCCTCTTTGGACGGCCCCATAGACGCAGGGATCGATCCGGTATTATATAACTTGTTCGCGGCAGGCGCGCCGCCGGGCGCGGCTTCTTTCGAGGGCGGCCGCGAAGCCACGGCAATGCCTGTCCCGGATGCGTCAGCCCTGCCAGCCTTGATGCAGCCAATCGCGCACCGGGCCGTGCTGCTGCCTGCCCCCGATGCCGCCGATCTGCCCGCGCTAGCCGCGAAGCTGCACGCCCTGGGCCTCAATGAATGGTGGCTCGTCCTGCCCGCAAACGACCCCGCCGGGACAAACGAGAGCCTGCTGAGACAAGCCGCTTTGGCGGCCCGTGCCGTCCATATCACAGTGTTCCCCGTCATCAGCCTGCTGGAATGGAACACGCCTGCGCCCGCCGCGCTGCAAGATTTGACGCTGCTGGGGCAGACATCGACACAGGCGCGGGCCGGCCTGGCACAAATCGCGCACCTGACGCTCGCGCCCGCGTCGCAGACGACTGCGGTGGACCCGAGTTCCCTTGTTGTGCAAAGCAAGCTCGGCGAGGCAATGCGCTTGCTGACAACCGTGCCCGGCTTGGGCGGCATCGCGTGGCGCGCTGCTGTTCCGCCCGGCTATTGTGTCCCAAGCGCTTCCGACCCGCATGCGGGTCTGACGGCGCTGGGCTACACCGAACCGATGCGTTTGTCGTTTCTGCGGACGCAGCACGCCGACCCTTGCGACCTGTTTCCAGACCGCGAGTGGACGCGGGCAGACACATCCCTGCCCCTGTTTGACGACCCGGCGCGGGAAAACGCGCTGCTGGAACAATGGCAGCGCTTCCGCATTCGTCAAAACAGCAATTTGCTGCAAAGCCTGTATGTTCGTGTTTCCGCGCAAACAACCGGGGCCGCAAAGCGTCCGCCCTTGTATGTGCAATCGCAGGGCGACGGCGGGCGCGTGGACTGGTTCGGGACATGGGACAACCCTAAAATGCCACCGCCCAAATTTCGGCAGGGCGGCGAAGCGGCGGGCCAGGAAAAAGCGCAGGCCAAGGCGCAGTCAAAACTTGCTCTTGTCCGCTTGCCGCTGGAAGGTCCGCTCACAGCCGCCGCTGTTTTGGACCAGTGGGCAAGCACATTGGGGCAAATCGCCAAAAACAAAAGCTGGGACGGCTTTGTGCTGGACGTGCAAAACCAGCGCTGACCAGTCCGATAAATCTCACAATTTCCGGCAAAAGCTTGACAGATCAAACGCAATAAGATATAGTAACCCCTAGAGTGGTGACGAATACGACAACCGAGCTTGCCCATCTGCTGGGCTTGACGGATTACGAGGCCCGCGCCTACTTAGGGCTGCTGCGCGAAGGACCATTAACGGGTTACGCTGTCGCCAAAGCGTCCGGCATTCCCTCATCCAAGTCGTATGAAGCCGTGGACGGGCTGGCGCGCAAAGGCGGGGCCACCCTGCTGCCGGGCGACCCGCCGCGCCATGCCGCCGTGCCGCCGGACGCGCTTTTGGCGCAGGCCCGCCAAAAGCATGCGCAGGCTTTGGAGCAGTTGGGCGACACGCTGGCGCAGGCGGCCCGGCCCGCGCCCGGCGGCGACACGCTGCCCTTGTGGCGCGCGGGGCGGGATGCGGGCCTGGCCCAGACAGCATCCCGCATCGCCCAGGCCGCGCGCTCGGTTGTCGCGGCTCTGCCTCCCGGCGCGCGTGACGCTTTGGAGCCGCTGCTGACGGATGCGGCCCAGCGGGGCGTGCTGGTGCAAATCGTGGGCAGCGGCGACAGCGCCTTGACCCTGCTGCTGGATGACCGCGAGGCCGTCATTGCATCGCTGACCGAGCCTGCCGAGTTTTTGGGCACATCCAACCCGGCGCTGCTGTCGTTGTGCCGGATGCGCCTGCGGGACGCGTCTGTTTCGCCGTTTTTGCGCCCGTCCGAAGAAGCCGCCGAATGGCTGCGCTGGGACGAGCAAAAAGCCCTGCGTTTGCTGCAAAGATGAGATTAATTTTAGGAAAAAGGCCCTTCCTCCCCAAGCTTGGGGAACTCGGATAGGAGGGATATAGGCCACTTCCCATCTGACTCCCCAGAATTGGGGCAGGGGGGCCTCTTACAAAGTTTCACACCAACCACCGACCGAAAGGACCGTTTATGACCCCTATGACCACCACGCCGACCACGACTTTGCAAGCAATGCCTGTCGCGCCGCCTGCCTACGATGTGAAAGACCTCAGCCTGGCCGATGCCGGCAAGCGCCGCATTGAATGGGCCGACCGCGAAATGCCCGTCCTGCGCTCCATCCGCGAGCGATTTGAGCGCGAGCAGCCGCTCAAGGGCCTGGTCGCCGTCGCCTGCCTCCACGTGACGGCGGAAACCGCCAACCTCATGCGCACATTGAAAGCAGGCGGCATGACCGTCATCTTGTGCGCGTCCAACCCCCTGTCTACGCAGGACGATGTCGCCGCCGCCCTTGTCCAGCACTACGGCGTGGGCACGTTCGCCATCAAAGGCGAAGACAACGACACGTACTACAAGCACATTCTGCAAGCCCTGGAGCACAAGCCGAACTTCACCATGGACGACGGCGCAGACACGGTCGGCATCATCCATACCGAAAAGCGCGAATTGATTGAGAACATCATCGGCGGCACAGAAGAAACGACAACAGGCGTCATTCGGCTGCGCGCCATGGCAAAAGACGGCGTGCTGGCCTACCCCATTGTCGCGGTCAACGACGCCCAGACCAAGCACTTTTTTGACAACCGATATGGCACGGGCCAGAGCACCATTGACGGCATCGTCCGCGCGACCAATGTCCTGCTCGCGGGCAAGTTCTTCGTGGTTGGCGGGTACGGCTGGTGCGGCAAAGGGCTTGCCATGCGCGCCAAAGGCATCGGCAGCCAGGTGGTTGTCACCGAAGTCGACCCCCTGCGCGCCCTGGAAGCCACCATGGACGGCTTCCATGTCATGCCGATGGCTGATGCGGCCAAGATCGGCGACATCTTCTGCACCGTCACGGGCGACAAAGATGTCATTCGCGCCGAGCACTTCGCCGCCATGAAGGACGGCGCGATCGTCTGCAACTCAGGCCACTTCAATGTCGAGATCGACATCCCCGCATTAGAAAAGATGTCGGTGGGCAAAGAAGAAGTGCGCGACTTTGTCGACCAGTACACGCAAGAAGATGGCCGCAAGCTGTTCATCTTGGGCGAAGGCCGATTGATTAACCTTGCCAGTGCGGAAGGCCACCCTGCCAGCGTCATGGACATGAGCTTCGCCAACCAAGCCCTGAGTGCGGAATACATGGCCCAGAACGCCAGCACTTTGGAAAAGAACGTTTACACCGTGCCGCAGGAGATCGATACGGAGATTGCTCGCCTGAAACTTGAAGCCCTCGGCGTCCAGATTGATACCCTGACCCCGGAGCAAGTGCATTACCTTGCGTCCTGGCAGGAAGGCACCTAAGCCTTTTCACCGGCCCCAAACAATCCAAAGCCCTGTTCCAACCATGGGACAGGGCTTTGCTGCGTGCTTTGTAACAAGAGGCCCCCCGGCCCCAATTCTGGTGCAGGGGGGCCTCTTGAGCGCGTTATCGCTTCGCAGACAGGGGCACGGCGCTGCGCGAACGTGGGGAAGTCTGCAAAGAGGCCGGGCCGGGCAGCGCCGTCAGCAGCACACGGTCGCCCCCACGCCACACGCGCGCCACGCTCAGCATTGCCTGCCCCTTGCGCACCAGAAGAGAGGTGTGGTTCACGTCCGCCGTGATGGATGCGCCCGCAGTCGGAAACGACAGCATCGCTTTACAAGGTTGTTTTGCCGCCGCTGTCACGGTGGTTTGTGTCAGGCCGCCCGCATTCTTCGCCGTTCGCTGCGCCCATTGACAGCCGCGCCACACGAAACGCGCATTGGCCCATGTATTCACCGACAAGCCCTGCGGGGTCTGCGTGAACGCCAGCGAGCCTGCCGACAAGGGGCACGGCCACGGCGCAGGACACGTACGCAAGGCGTGCGCATAGCCGGGCGTTCCCGTCATGGCGAGCAGGCACGACGCCGCATCCGGGTCTGGGACGCCCTGTGTCGCGCTTTGTTTCCACAACTCTTGAGCCTGGCGCAGAAACAAGACCTGTCCTGTTGCCAGATACAACTCGCACAATCCCGCCGCGTCCGCCCGGCCCGTTTTTGCCTGATGCAGCGCCCATTGCCGGTAGCGCTCCTGCCCGGTCATCAGATACAAGCGCGTCATGGGAAGCACGAGGCCGGCGGTTTGCACCGGAGGAAAAGGGCGCACCTTTGTTTGTCCGGGAGGAGAAAAGGGGGGACGAGGGATGATAGCCCCTAGCTCGGGGGCGGACACCACCAGATCACCGGCCTGCATGGCGGCGTAAATCACGGCCACGCGATGGGTGACGGCATAGCAGGCCAGCAGGCCGCGCAGGTTGCGGCTTTCCGCCTGCACCTGGGATGCCGCCCAGCGGCCCCTTTTTTGCCCCGCCGCAAGATACCCGTCGGCATCTTCTGCCGTCATCAATCGCAAAACGACCCGGTCTTGTTTCGCCGACAGCGCGCGGTCTTGCCGGCCCAGGGCGCAGGCGGATTCGAGCCACGCTCCGGCGTTGCCGGCTGTTGAGCTGGGCTGTTTGCCCGGCGACTCTATCCCCGCCAGCAGACGGTTTTCATCGGCCTTTTGCAAGGGCCGCACGATGGATTTGTCAAATTGCACTTTGTTTGGGGGCAGGGGCAGGGCGCGCAAAGCCGCCCGCGCCCGCGCGAAATGCGGCGATTTGCGCTCCCAAACAGGCAGGTTGACCGAGGAAAAACGCGACGGCGAACGTCCCCGGCACAGCACGACCAGGGGCGGCAGCGTGAGGACGACAAATACTCCCAGCAGGGCAGCCTGAACATAAGTGCGGCGCATGACCCTTGATTGTAGCATATGGGCGGCGAGTCTTTCTTTCGCACCCGGCCCGCTCTTGACAGCCTGTGTGCGGCGCAGGTAGAACAGGCGCATGGACAGCATTGAGATTTTAGGGTTGCGCGTTGACCGTCCCGCCCCCCTCGAAGTGATGGAGTTTTTGGCGCGCTCGATTGAAGCCCGGCGCCCGCGCCATGTTGTCACTGCCGATGCTTCCATGGTTGTCCTGGCCCGCCGCGATCCGGCCCTGATGCAGATCGTGCGGCGCGCCGACTTGGTCACCCCGGATGGCGCGGGCATTTTGTGGGCCGCAAAGCTTTTCCATACCCCGATCCCGCACAAGATTTCCGGCGTCGATCTGGTCGCCGACCTGTGCTTTTTGTCGGCGCAGCATGGATGGCGCGTGTTTTTCCTGGGGGCCGCGCCCGGCGTCGCCGCCCTCGCCGCCGACAACCTGCGCGTGCGCTTTCCCCAGGCGCAGATCGTGGGGGCGCGTGACGGCTACTTTTCCCCCGCCGATGAGCCGCAAGTTCTTGCCGACATTCAGGCTGCCCGGCCCGATGTTCTGCTGGTCGCGTTCGGCATCCCAAAGCAGGAAAAGTGGATTTCAGCCCACAAATCTGTGCTGCAAGTGCCCGTGTCTATCGGCATCGGCGGGTCGTTTGACGTGTATTCGGGACGTGTCAAGCGCGCGCCTGTGTGGATGCAAAAGGCAAGCTTGGAATGGCTGTACCGGCTGGCATCCAATCCCAAAAAGATCGGCAAGGTGATGACCTTGCCTGTTTTCGCAATGCTCGCTTTGCGCCGCCGCTTTTTCGGCGCGGCTTGAAACAGGGGACAGCTTTCGCGCCGCCAAAGAACGACCCTTATTCCCAGCCTCTTTTTTCGCACTGCCGAGGTGCGGGCTGTCCCTGCCCGGTGTTTTCTACACCGGGCGTCCTGCTGGGGAGCATCCTGGTTGGCAGGGTAATCCTTTGCTGTGCGGCCTTGCTGCCTGTTCTGTGCCCGCGCGTTTCCCCCTGCTGCCAACGACGGAAGAAATTGTTCCGTCGTCGGTACACGCTGGAAACACCAGGGAAACGCCGCTGCAAACACGCCGCGACACGAAAGCAGACCATGCCGAAACGAGCGAAACCAGGCACTCGTTTCTCGCAAAACCCATGTCAGGCTGCTTGGCCCCTGGGTACAATGAAAGAAGGGGCGGCCAGGCGAACCGGAAGGAATCAGGCGGCCCGTGCCGAATAGCCATGGTATCTATGTGTTGAAACCTGGTCGCAGTGGGAAAGGCTTATATTTTGCCCAGCAGCAACAACGGCGGATGGAGTCCGTCCAACATCAAGCCGGGGGGCTGGATCATTCTTTTGCTTCTTGTGGGCTTGCTGGCTTATTGGGGCAGCAAGCACGGCAGGCCGGGCAATGGCGGTGCGCAAACGGCAGGCGGCAGCGACGCGCAAACCGGGGCGGGCGGGGCGAGCCTCGCGGGCAATCTCGATGCGAGCCAAGTGGCGAACGGGGATGTTCTGGTGTCCACGACGGGCACCAAGCAGGTGTGGCTGGCAGGGCAGGCGGCGAAGTTCAACGGCCAAAACCAGGGCCATGTCGATATGCTCCAGGCGGTCGAGTCGCGCGATGCCATGCAAAGCATCCTGAACGGCAAATTGCAGCCGACCGTGTGGAGCCCGTCCAGCCCGGTCTGGACCGAGCGATTGGCGCAGCTTCGGCCCGGCATTTTGGACGAAAGCGACCCGCAATCCTACCGCGTCGTGTTCAAAAGCCCCCTGGTTTTTCTGACCACCAAAGCCAAAGCCCAGGCGCTCAGGCCGATTTTGACGGGAGCGACGCCGTGGACGACTCTGGCCCAAGGCCGCAAGTACAAGTTTGGCTACGCCGACCCGCTCAACGCATCAAGCGGCATGCTGACCATGGCGCTTATTATCAATGAGTACACGCGGCTGCACGGCAACAGGGACCCTGTTCAGGCGACAAGCAGCGCAGGCTTCGCGGGTTTCCTGGGGCAGCTTAACAAAGGGCTGGTCAAGACGGACAATGAAGGGTCAAGCAAGCTGGAAAAAGCTTATGAGGCCAATCCCGGCAGCCGAGATTTTATCACGGCCTACGAAAACGCCGCCCTGACAGCCGTCTCGCGCAACCCCAATCTCACCATTTTGTATCCCAGCCCCACGACTAATGCCGACCAGGGAGCCGCTGTGCTTTCCGCCAAGTGGGTGACACCCGCGCAAAAAGCGACCGCGCAGAAGTTTCTGCAATTTATCGCGGGTAAAGACGCGCAGGGGGACGGCGTGCAATACCATTTCCGCCCGGCTGTCAACGGGGCGCAAACACTCAGCAGCACGCTCAGCGGGGGCGCGCGGGCGGCTTTCCAGGCATCGTACATCTCGGTGGAGCTGCCGCCGTACGACGCGCTCAACGAAGGCGCGGCGCAGTACCGGGCGACGCTCAAGTAAGATTTGGGCAACACGCGAAAGGCCAGGCCGTGTCAGGCAACAAACTTCTCAAGGGCCTTGCCGCCCAATTCGGGTTCAACACGGATGCGGTTGTTGACCCCGACCAGCCTATTCCCGACCCTTTAACGCCCGCCGAGCGTCGGCAGGCCGAGATTGAATTGCAGGCCACCCTGCGCGGCACGGTTGTCGCCAAAAGGCCGCCTGTCGCTGTTCAGGGGCGAGGCGACGAAGATGTTTCCGCACCCACGTCCCTGCCCGGCGCAAACCCGGTCGGCGCGGACGGCAGCATCGACTTTGCCGCCTTGTACGCGCAGGCCCGCATCCCGCCTGCCAAGTTCACAGCAGAGCAGGCATTGGATCTCATCAAAGACAGCGATCCATCCGATGCCGCGCGCAAGCAGACTATCAAGGTGATTGCGGCCTTTGGCAAAAATGTCGGAGCCACCCCGGACGAGATTGTCGTGGACGCCGCCGACAAGCAGGACGCCATCCACAGCTTTCTGGGTGCGCGCGACGATGAGATGGTCGTCTTCAGCGGCAAAGCGGACGAGCAAGTTGCCGCTCTGCTGGCCCGCGTCGAGCAAATCAAGCAGATGAAGGATGCCGCCGTCCAGCAGCACGCTCTTGTCCAGACCGCCTGCCGCGAAGAAGCCGCCCGCTTGGAGCAGGTCAAGGACTTTTTCCGCCAGGAAGTGTCCATTCCCTAGAAGCGACAGAAGCAGCCGCCTCACCCTCATACTGGGGGGTCAGATTAGGAATCATGCCCACATCTGTCCTTCCGGCTCCCCAGAATTGGGGCGGGGGGCCACTTTTTTAGGAAACAGCCCATGCCCCAAACATTACCCTATCAGTTCGGCGTCAGCCAGTTCACGACCATGCCATGGACATTTGAGCGGGACATAGAAACCTACGCGCGCTTGGGCGTACAGGCGATAGAGATTTGTGAAGTCAAGCTTGACCCCGCGCGCCTCGCGGAGCAGATGGCATTGCCTGGGACGCACAATCTGGCGATTACATCTGTGCAGCCGGTGGTGCGCACCTTGTTTCCCAGCGCATCTCAGCCTGCCCCGCCGGATGTGCCCGCGCGCCTGGCCCGGTTTCGCCAGTCCATTGTGCAGATTGCGCCGTTTGCGCCGGGCGCATCATTTGTTTCCAACACGGGCAACCCCCCAGGCGGAAATATCCAGCACGTTTTGGACACGGCGGTGATCGAATACCGCGCCCTGGCCGAATTCGCCTCGGAGCGGGGCGTGCGCATTGCTGTCGAGCCGCTCAATCCCAGCATCATGAACGTGGAAACGGCGCTTTGGACAATCGGGCAAGCCATGGAATTGATCCGGGCTGTGGATCACCCCAGTTTCGGCCTGTGCCTGGACTGCTGGAACATCTGGCAGAACGCAAACTTGGCACAGGCCATCGAGGAGGCGGGGACATCCATTTTTGTCGTGCAAATCAGCGACTGGCGGACGCCGCGCTCGTTTCTCGACCGGCTGGTTCCCGGCCAGGGAGCCATTCCCCTGGCGGATTTTCTGCGTGCGGTGCGGGCAACCGGCTTCGCAGGCGCGTACTCGGTGGAGATATTCTCATCCAATGTGCCGGATGCGCTGTGGGACGGCGACCTGGAGCAAGTGCTGGTGCAAAGCCGCCAGGGCCTTGACCGGGCCTGGCAGAATATAGGTCAGCCCGCAAACCTAAGTTTGTGACGGCACACGCGCCGCAAAATAGTTTCGCAAAAAAGATTTATTTTCAAGGCTTACTGTTCACTACGACGAGTTATTTGGAATATTAGGGTATAATTGCCGAGATGCCGGGTTTCCCCCGGCCACTTTCCTTCTTCGTGGCATGATGCCTACCTCTGCGATTTCCTCGGCTCCTTCGGTTTTCCTTCCGTTGCGTCCTCGAATGTTTCAGCGCGGGCTTTCTCACTCCTCGGCGGAAGGGCTTCACTCGAAAGGAGCCATATTCTTCATGGCAACCAAATTGTATGTGGGTAACCTCAGTTACCAGACGACGGATCAGCAGCTTCGCGATATGTTCGCGGAAACGGGCAACGTGACTAGCGCCCAGGTCGTGACCGACAAGTACACGGGCCAGGCGCGCGGCTTCGGCTTTGTGGAAATGGCCACCGAAGACGAAGCGCAGCAGGCGATTGCCACCATCAACGGACGTTCCGTGGATGGCCGCACCCTGGTCGTCAACGAGTCCCGCCCGCGTGAAGGCGGAGGCGGCGGCGGACGCAGCGGCGGTGGCGGCAGCTACGGCGGCGGCGGTGGTGGCCGCAGCGGCGGTGGCGGCGGCTACGGTGGCGGCGGTGGTGGCCGCAGCGGCGGTGGCGGCGGCTACGGCGGCGGCGGTGGCAACGACCGCTACTAATCCGATTGCAATATCGGCAGCGACGAGCGCGGCTGGCAGTGATGTCAGCCGCGCTTTTTTGGGGGAGGTTTTCCATGCCGACTGAAGGACGTTCCGAAGAAACGCAATTGAAGACGCTGCGTGGTTTGATTGCCGAAACGCAAAGCTCTAGCCCGCGCTTTGCCGGGGAATTGGTCACGTTCGCCGATGCATTCGCCGAAACCTGCGGCCACAACCGCCTGGAACAAATCGGCCTGCTGTGGTCGGCGGCTTTGACGCCCGCCCAGACACAAGCCTTAATCTCAGACCGGCGCACGGCAGTGTCGTTCGCCTCGCATCTGCACCGCGTTTTGATGGAGCATCTGCTGCCGCCGGAACACGAGCTGGACACTCTGCCCAAGGCCGCCATCATGCAATGGATTGCCGCCCTGCGCATGGGCATTCAAGGTGTCCTGCGGCGGCGGGCGCAGGTCAGCGGCGACATCAGCGGCTCCGCGCATTTTATGATGCCCAGCACGGCTTTTTTAGAGTCTATCCAGCCGGTCATTCGCCGCGCGGCTGATGATTTTTTTGGTTCTCCCACCGACACAATTTCGCGCCGTGAGACGTGCGCGGCTTCGGCCTGATTTCGCCTCTTGCTTTCTGCTCCTGCCCCGGCGGGCTGTGCGCCGTTTTGCTTTCTTGTTTGGATTGGGATGACAGGGTAAACGCCCGTATCACCCAATCCTGGCAGGAATTGGCAAAAGGCAGGGTGAACTTCTTTTCAAGCGTGCTGGCCCAGCCCAAATGGGCCGCATTGGAAGGAAATTCTCCGTAATGATGCCGCCTGTTGACCCCGCCGTTTCTCCCCTTTCACCCGACAGCCAGGGCGTTGACCCGGCTCTTGTCCCCCAAAAAACACTGTTTACAAATGCGCGTATGCCCGCCATCGGGCTGGGCACGTTTGGGTCGGACAGCGTAACCGATGCCCAGATTGCCGATGCGGTCTTGGGTGCGGCCCGCGTCGGCTACCGCCATTTCGACTGCGCCAGCGTCTACGGTAACGAAGCTCTTGTCGGGCGCTCCTTGACGGCCATTCAGGCGGAAGAGGTCGCCCGCGAAGACCTATGGGTGACGAGCAAGCTGTGGAATGACCGTCATGGGCCGGGCCAGGTGGCTGCATCCTGCGAGCAGTCCTTGTCGGACTTGCAGTTGGACTACTTGGACTTGTATTTGGTGCATTGGCCGTTTCCCAATTTTCACGCCAAAGGCGTGGATGCATCGGCCCGCGACCCGCATGCGCAAGCCTACATCCACGACTATTACATGCAGACATGGCGGCAGATGGAAGCCTTGGTCGACCGGGGCCTGGTGCGTCACATCGGCACGTCCAACATGACCGTTCCCAAGCTGGAACTTGTCCTGCGGGATGCGCGCATTCGGCCCGCCGCGAACGAAATGGAGCTGCACCCGCACTTTCAGCAGCCTGAACTGTTCCAATATGTGACAAACAATGGAATGGTGCCTATCGGCTACAGCCCGATCGGCTCCCCGGCCCGCCCGGAGCGGGACAAGACCCCGGACGACACCATCGACATTGAAGACCCTGTTTTGGTCGGCATGGCCGCGCGGCGAGGGCTTCATCCCGCGACTTTGTGTGTCAAGTGGGCCGTGCAGCGCGGGCAGGTGCCTATTCCCTTTTCCACCAATCCCCGCAATTACCTCGCCAACTTGCAGGCCGCTGTTTCCCCTCCCCTGTCCGCGCAGGAGATGGGGGAAATTGCTCAACTGGATAAAAACTGCCGCTTGATTAAAGGCCATGTCTTTTTGTGGAAAGACAACCAAGCCTGGGAAGACTTGTGGGACAGGGACGCCACCATCACGCCGCCTTGATATTGGGACATCGTCACTCGTGTCGCGATGAACTTGCTTGCCCGTTTCCCCGGCGTTCCCCCGGCGTTTCCCCAGCAGACCAACGACGGAACAAAACCGTCCGTCGTTGGTACGCCGTGGCAACACGTCATCAACACCTAAAAAATACGATTGCAGCACGCAGCAAACACAGAGGATTTTATGACAGCAACTCTTGACGGCACACGCACCATGACCGGGCTGGTCCTGCCCGGCAACAGTACGGTGGAATATCGCGAGCAGCCGATCCCCACGCCTGGCGCGGGGCAGGTGCTGGTGCAGATGAAGGCCAGCTCTATTTGCGGCTCCGACATCCGGGCTATCTACCGCGAGCATCTGGGCGTGGGCGATGAAGCATATCGCAACGTGATTGCCGGGCACGAGCCGTGCGGCCAGATTGTCCAGGTCGGGCCGAACTGCAAAAAGTTCAAGGCAGGCGACCGCGTCGTCTTGTACCATATCAGCGGCTGCGGCGTGTGCGAGGATTGCCGCGCGGGGTACATGATTTCGTGCCACACGCTCAATCGGGCGGCGTACGGCTGGCAGCGCGACGGCGGCCATGCACCGTACCTGCTGGCCGAGGAAAACACGTGCATCGGCCTGCCGGACAATCTGACTTATGTGGACGGGGCATTGGTGGCCTGCGGCTTTGGGACAGCCTGGGAAGCGATCACGCGCATCGGGGTCAGCGGCCAGGATCGGCTGCTGGTCACGGGATTGGGGCCGTTGGGATTGGCCGCCGCCATGCTGGGCAAAGCCCTGGGCGCGCATCAGGTCATCGGCGTAGATACCAGTCAGCATCGCATCGACCTCGCCAAAAGTTTGAAGTTGGTGGATGAAGCCTTTCTCAGCGACGGGGCTGCTCTGGGCAAGATCAAAGACCTGACGCAGGGCAAAGGCTGCGAGGCATCCATTGACTGTTCGGGGGCGGCCCCGGCCCGCAAGCTGGCCTTGCAGGGGACACGTCAATGGGGCCGGTGCGTTCTGGTGGGCGAAGGCGGGACGATGGATTTTGACGTGTCGCCGCTGCTTATTCACCCGCAGATCACGCTGTACGGGTCGTGGGTGACATCTGTCCCGCACATGGAAGAATTGGTGGAGCGTTTATCGCGCTGGAACCTGCACCCGGAAGTGACAGTCACGCATCGGTTCACGCTGGCACAGGCCGCCCAGGCGTATGAAACGGCAGCGGCAGGGCAGAGCGGCAAAGTGGTGATCGTGTACGAAGATTAGCAAAAAGCCCCCCCGCTCCAATCACGCGCTGGCGTGCCCGGAGGGCTGGGGAGCCGGATGAGGATAAAGCCTGGTTTTCCCAGTGGCTTCCCAGAACGGCAGGGCAAATTTACCCTCCGGCTCCCCAGAACTGGGGCAGGGGGGCCTCCTATGCCGCTCTCGCAAGGCTTTTGGGAACAAAAAGGGGCCGCAGGTCGCTCTTACTGACCTGCGGCCTGTTTGTTTGTCGCTCTCACAGGGCGTAAAACTGGATTTGCAGGCGGCGGATGCTGTCGATGGGCCTGCCGCCCACAGTGGCGGGACGGAATGTCCAATGATTTGCCGTATCGAGGGCAATCCGGTCCAAACGCGAGTTGCCGGTCGAGTGCGCCATCTGCGCCGTGGCCGTGCCGTCGCTGCCGATGTGGAACAATGCCTCAAAATCCCCGTGGATGTCGTCCATGCTCAGGTCATCCGGGATTTCGGGCCTGGGCTGTGACAGAGGAACAGCCGCCACGGCAGCCGGGGGCGGGGCAGGCGCAGGAGCCGGGGGAGCGGCAGGCTTTGGGGCCGGGACGGGCGGCGGAACCGGCGCAGGCGGCGGGGGCGCAATGGGGGCAGGCGCTGGAACGGCGGGCGGCGCGGCAGCGGGCAATTGGCCCGGCGAGGCGGTTCCGCTGTTGTCGATGGTTGGCCCGCTGCCTGTACCGCCGGGTGCAGACGCGACCACTTTGGGCTGATGGGGGTTGGGGCGCGACGGGTGGGCATTGGCCGGGCGCGCGGACACGTGGGGCTGCGGCTTGGCTTTGGCTTTGGCGATGCGCTTTTTGGCGGGGGCTTTCTTGGGCGGCGGCGGGCGACGCGGGGGCGACGGCAGGCGCACCAATCGGACCGGCGTCAGGTGCTGGCCGGTGATAGCCTTGAACGCGCCGAAACGTGCCAAAAGGGGCAGCAGGATAGCGTTGATGACCAAGGCGATAACGATCATCTTCGGCAGCAGGGTATTCTTCTTGCGGCGTCGGCTCATGGGTGGTTGCTCGAAAAAATAACAGCTAGGAGCGGGTGGCGAAGGCGAATGTCGCGCCGCCTGCCTTGCGGGCGTTGTCCATGACACTCACCACGGTTCCATGGGAAACCTGGCTGTCGGCATTGATAATAATCAGTGTGCCGTCGTTGATATTCAGCGTTTTGAGGGCCTGGGTTTCCTGATCCAGGGTGATGGAGCGGGTGTTGAGATGCAAATCACCCGTCGCCCCCAAGGTCAGCGTAATGTTTTGGGCCGAGTGCTTTTCGCCCGTGCCCGCTTTGGGCAGCTTGACCGGCAGGCCGTTTTGCACGGCCAGGGCCAGCGACGCGACAATAAAGAACATGAGCAGGAACATCATCGTGTCGATCATGGGAATGATGATAATCTCGGCTTCTTCGGGCTGACGGCGGGCGCGGACTTTCATGCCGTATGTGCTGCGCATGGGTCAGGCCACCCTTCCTGTTAAGAAGTTAGTCAGTTCGGTGCCGTAGTATTCCATGTCTTCAATAAAGCGCTTGACCAGATTGCCGAAGTAGTTGTAAGCGATCAAACCAATCACGGCGATGCCGATGCCGGTTGCCGTAGAGACCAACGCCTCGCTGACACCGCCCATAACAGCCGTCGGTGACGACAAGCCGCCCGCCGCCACCTGCTTGAAACTGGCGATCATGCCCGCAATCGTGCCCAGCAAGCCGAGCAGGGGAGCGATGGTCACAATGGTGCGCAGGCCGGGCAGATAGTTTTCCAAAGTCGGGATCTCGTTGGCGGCCTCCTGCGACATGGCAAGCTCAATGGACTCGGGGCCGCGCTGCGCGTTCTTCAGGCCGCGCGCGAAGATGCGGGCGTAGGGCGTGTGGGCGTCGTCCATGAGCTTGGTTGCCGCCGAAATGTCGCCGGGCTGATAAGCTGTCTTGATCTCATCCAGGAGTTCTTCGGGGTCTACACTGGTCGCACGGCGGAACGTATACGTGCGTTCCAAAATAATCCCAATCGCTAAAATAGAGCATGCAATCAAAGGGTACATCATAAACCCGCCCTGATGCAGATAAGTCATAAACGCGGCCATAATTCGTCTCCTTAAAAGTTCTGCGTCCACTTGACGCCGTAAGTGCGTCCCTGCCCCCACTCGGTGTCGGTGAACGGCCCGGCCTGCTTGATGACATAGCCGTGGTTGAGCAGGTTGCCGACTTGAAGCGCGATCTGGTTGTGTCCGATTTGCGCGCCCACACTGGCATTGAGGATAGTGTGAACCGGCACGCGCACGTAGTTGAGGGTAGTAGGATTGCCCTGCGTGTCGTCAATCTCGCCAAAGGGAAACCCCGACCCGTATTCTCCGTCCAATGTGGCAAACGAGCCGTGGCTGCCGTAGGCCAAACCAAAGCTCGCCGAATGGGTCTGGTCGTGGTCATCGTAGAAGTAGGACGAAGGTGCATTGCCCAAAAGCCCGCCGATAATCGGCCCGGCAGCCTTGGCCCATGACCGTGCGTAGTTGGCGTAGTACGAAACCGTGCGAGTTACGGGGCCATCCAAGGCGACTTCCAAACCGCGCGTGTAGCCTTTGGACAGGTTGAACGGGATGGCAATCTGCGTATTGCCGTAGGGCTGATCGTCAATGGTGTTCTTTTCGGCGCGGTAGTAGCCGTCTAATGAAAGCGTTGTGCCGCCCAATTGCCGGGTGTAGCCGGTCTCGAAAAAATCGTCGCGCTCGGGCTGAAAGATGCTGGTCGTGCCTTTGATGCCGAGGTTGATGACGTCTTCCACGGCGATCGGCTGGAACAGGCGGTCGTAGTAGGCGTGGAACTTGTTTTGTCCCGCCGTGTAAGTGATGTTGAGACGCGGCGAAAGCTGGCTCGTGGTGACATCGGCCTGATGGATGTCGTAACGGACGCCGTAGTCGATCAATGTCCGGCCCGTCGTCCAGTCGTCTTGGATATAGGCGCTTTTGTCGCCGCCGCTCAGCCGGCGGCTGTCCAGTAGCGGGTCGGAAGTCCCGCCATAGGAACTGAAGAACTGACGCCCTGAGACGGTGTTGGCATCCAGGCCCAGCCCGATTTTATGCGCGCGCCCCGCCTGCACCGTGTAGTCGGTGCGCAGGCCGACATAGTTTGCTTTCTGGTTTTCGGTCGTGGTGGTTTGGCCCGACGCATCGGTGCTGCCGGGGTCGGCCAGCAGGTCGTGGACAGGGTCGCCGAAGTAGCGCAGCTGAGACGTATGGCTGTACAGTGCGACCCGCAGCGTGTCCGCACCCGCCAAATGCCGCCAGATGAGGTTGCCAAAACGCCCGTCTTCTTTCTGGATGTCGTTTTGCCCAACCATTTGGCGCAGCAGGGTGTTGGGCACCTGGATAGTCGCCCCGGTGACGCCCGTGTCCAGCGTGACCCTGTCTGAGGGCCCGCTCTGGTAGTCAAACTTGCCGAAGCCGACATTTTCCAGGCCGTCGTCATGCAGCGGCGTCTGGGTCAGCGGGCTGAGCCGGAAGTTGGACGACGAGCGTATCCCCGACACAAAGTACGACACGCGCCCGCCTTGCCCGCCATATTGCGCCGTGGTCTCATAGTCGGAGTAGCTTTGCGCGATCTGCTGCACAAAGCCGCCCGCGCCGCCCGCGTGCCCGGCTTTGGCGGTGACGTCGAAGATCGCCGCCAATTGCCCGCCGTACTGCGCGGGAAAGCCGCCCGTGTAAATCCGCAGGGTTTCGATGTCCTTGGGATTGATCAAATCCGTGAACGAGCCGGAAACATTGGTCGGCAGCGGCGCGCCGTCCAGATAATACGAATACTGGCCGTGCGAGCCTCGGATGTGAATTTCCCCGGACGGGGCGGCGGCGACGCCGGGCACGCTGGACGCGACAACCGCGCTTAAACTCGTGGAATTGGCTTTGTTTTCAATGCTCGCGGCGGAAATCGTCGTCGAGCTGCCGCTGGGGCGCGGCACCAGCACAATACGCCGCACGCCGACCCGGATAATGATAATCGGGGCATTGGCGAGCGCGGACGCGGCGGACGCGGGAACAGGCAACGTGGCAGGCGCATTGGTCGCCGGGGGCGCGGTCGCGGCACAGGCAGGCCCGGACGCGGCGGCAAGGGTCGCCGCCACGCCCACAAAGGCGCGAAAAGGCTGACAGGTCATGTGTTTTTCCGAAACAAGTCAATACAAAAGAAGACAAAAGGGGAACGAGGCAAGGATTACTCGGAAAAACACACAGGCGGGGCGCGCGGAGAGCGGCAGTGGGAAACGCGCAGAAGGGGCGAAGCAAACAAAAAGACAATCAAAAGCGCAAGCGCATAAGACGGCGCGGCATACGCAAACACCGTCAACACCTGGGACAGAACGCCCTGTGTCCACCGGCACGCCGCGCACGTATCGGCATCAATCGCCGGGGTGGCAGGGTGAACAGCAGCCCGCGCCGAAGCCGAACCGCCCACGCGCAAGGTGTCCGTATGGCCCACGACGCCCACCGTGCCCATCCAAAGACAAACACAGGCAAGGCACAGGGCCACAAGACGCGGCAAGCTCGGTTGTACTCGGCGCAAAAGAGGAGTCATAGGCGAAACAAAGTTAGTATACCTGTGGAAACGCGAATGCCGCGCGTTTAAGTTCCCTGCGGACGGACAAGGCAGCGCATTGGCACGGGATTGCGCGGGCTTTGCCCCAGCGTTTCTATGGCATACCCAAGGCTTTGCACTCGCATTGCGAGCCTGTACCGCTCGCATTGCGAGCCTGTACCAACGACGGAACGATTTGTTCCGTCGTTGGTACCAGTCGGCACAGCCGGGGGAAAAGGCAGGCAGCGGGGATAAAACACGCTTGGTTTTTCTGCGCCGAACGCTGAAGTCCAGCAGGAACAAAGGGCTGATTATGCCGCCGCCATGGGCAATGGGGACAGGCGAGACAGGGCGCGCACGGAAACAAACAAAGCTATGGCATCCAAAAAGGAAGCCAGAAAAAAGGGTGCGCCCGGCACCTTGACAACCGCCTGCGGGCGCGTAAAATAGGCAAACAAGCTGGTCGCGATAATCGGCCCGATAATCCCCATCAGGCTGGCGAGACTGGACAGCGCGCCCTGCAATATCCCCTGCTCATCGTCGCCCACCTGCCGCGACAGCAGGCCCTGGGTCGCCTGGCCCGACAAAAAGCTCAAGCCCGCAGCCACCATAATCGCATACACCATCCACCCCTGGGTCGCAAACGCATACGCGGCGTATTCTAAAGTGCCAATCGCCAGCCCAACCAAAACCGTTCGTTTCTCGCCCAGCTTCGGCAGCAAAACACGGGATAATCCCGTTTGAAACACCAAAGAAACAACCCCAAAGGCGGCCAGCGACAGCCCATTGTCGCGCACGCCCCAGCCGAAGCGCGCCGATGTCCACAAGACCCACGTGCTTTGCAGGCACTGGGCGGCCAGGTTGGAAGCGGCCAAAGCCCCCGCCATCGCCCACACGACCGGGTAACGTCCCAGCACGGCCAGAACGCCCAGCGGGTTGGCATCGCGCAGCGAAAGCGCCCGCCGGTTTTCAGGCTTCAGCGACTCAGGCAAAATCAACCAGCCGTAGAGAAAGTTGGCGAACGCAAGGCCCGCCGCCGCCCAAAACGGCACGCGTGCGCCGAAAGCACCCAGCAGCCCGCCCAGAGCAGGCCCCAAAATAAAACCGATCCCAAACGCCGCCCCGATGAGGCCAAAGTTCTGCGCCCGCTGCTCCGGCAGGCTGACATCGGCAATATACGCGCTCGCCGCCGTGAACGACGCACCCGTAATCCCCGATAAAATGCGCCCCACGAACAGCCAGCCGACAGTGGGCGCAAGGGCCATAATCACATAATCAATGCCCGTAAACAGCAGAGACAACAGCAGCACGGGCCGCCGTCCAAATCGGTCGCTCAATGTGCCCAAAAGAGGCGAAAACAGAAACTGCATGGCCCCGTACAGCGCCAGCAAAAAGCCGTATTCGCGCGAGCCGGCGCTCAGCCCGGCATGGGACAGCGCTGCGACAAACTTGGGCAAAATAGGGATCAGCAGTCCAAACCCAAGAACGTCAATCAGCAAAGTCACAAAAATAAAAGCGAGGCCGGCGCTGCGTTTCAAAGGGTATATTTTCTAAAAATCAGGGGGGCAGGCAAAACAAGAGTGTACCCGTGCGGTTGTTCCCACGTCAGAAAAGCGGCCAAACGTGTCCCATTACTTTTATTGCCCAAGGGAACCGCACAAAAGGCGCACTTTCAGGCCAAGGGTGCCATAATGACCAGGCGAACATCTTCACATTGACGAGGAAAAATTATTGGCTCATCTGTCTGGTTTTTGGCCGCGCGCAGCAGGCGCCGCCCTGGCAGCCGCAGGCATTGCCGCCCTGGTTCCTGCCCAGGCCGTGCCTGCGCGCGCCGCTCTGCGTCCGCCTTCCGTGCCCCTGGTCACCAGCGACCCTTTCCTGAGCATCTGGTCGGATGCCGACCGTTTGACCGACACGACAACGCGGCATTGGACACATTCGCCCCAGCCGCTGGTCAGCCTTGTTCGCATCGACGGTCGCTCTTACCGACTGATGGGCGACAGCCCCGGCACGGTTCCTGCATTTCCGCAAACACGCCTCACAGTCACGCCGACACGCAGTATTTACGACTTTGACAACCATCATGTCCATGTCACGCTGACATTCATGACTGCGGCCCTGCCGCATGACCTGGAAGTCCTCAGCCGTCCGCTTTCCTACCTCACCTGGCAGGTGCGCTCTTCGGACGGCAAGCCGCACACGGTCTCGCTTTACGACAGCACCAGCAGCCTGCTGGCCGTCAACACCCCGGATCAGGCCGTCGCATGGAAACGGGCAACAGCCGGGCCACTGACCGCTCTGCGCGCGGGCACCCCGGCCCAGAACTACTTTGACATTTCGGGCGACAATGCGCGGCTGGACTGGGGCTACGCTTACGCCGCCGCGCCTGCCGCCCAGTCCATGTCCGCTATCGGGGCCAGCCAAGCCCTGCTGGCCCAATTCGTGACGACCGGCATCCTGCCCAAACAAGACGACACACGCGCGCCGCGCCCGGCCAGCGACAATGAACCCGCCCTGGCGTTTGCGTTTAACTTGGGCACGGTAGGCCCGGCAATGACCACTCGCCATATGATTGTCGCCTATGACGAAGTGTATGAAATCAAGTATTTCGGCACGAATCTGCGCCCGTACTGGCGGCGCCATGGGGACACAGCCGAAGTCATGCTTGCCAAAGCCGAGCGTGATTATCCAAGTTTAGGCGCGCGCTGCGCGCAGTTTGACCGATCCCTGACCGCGGACCTGACACAGGCGGGCGGGGCACAATACGCGCAGATGGCGGCTTTGTCTTATCGTCAGGCCCTGGCGGGCTGCGGGCTGGCCGCCGATGCCCACGGGCAGCCCTTGCTTTTTACTAAAGAAAACACCTCTAATGGGGACATTGCGACAGTTGATGTCATCTTTCCCATGGATCCCATGCTGGTGCTGCTCAGCCCAACCCTGGCGAAAGCATCCCTGGTGCCCATCTTCAGCTACGCGGCGTCCTCGCACTGGCGCTTCCCTAACGCCCCGCATGACCTGGGCACTTATCCCATTGCCAAGGGCACGGATGACGGTGGCGAGGGCATGCCCGTAGAGGAAAGCGCAAATATGCTGATCCTTGCCGACGCGATTGCGCAGGAAGACCACACTGCGTCGTTTGCGTCGCAGTGGTGGCCCCAGCTTTCCCAGTGGGCACAGTATTTGACAAAGTACAGCAATGATCCCGAAGATCAGCTTTGTACCGACGACTTCATGGGGCATCTCGCGCACAATGCTAACTTGTCGGTGAAGGCCATTGTCGCCCTTGCCGCCTATGGCGACCTGTGCCGACGCCGGGGCGACATCAGCGAGGCCAGCCATTACCAAATGCTGTCTCGCGGCTACGCCCGGCACTGGATGCAGGCGGCCCAAGACGGCGACCATTACCGACTGGCGTTCGATAAGCCCGGCACGTGGAGCCAGAAGTATAATTTGGTTTGGGACACGATTTTAGGTCTGCACACATTCCCCGCCTCGGTTGCACAGGCTGAAACGGCTTATTATAAAGCGCATCTAGACACTTACGGCCTGCCCCTCGACAGCCGCACCCATATCACAAAAAGCGACTGGACACTGTGGAGCGCATCGCTGGCCTCCAATCCCGCCGATTTCGCCGCCTTGATCGCCCCGCTCGGCGCATATTTGAACCACACCACGGCCCGTGTTCCTTTCGTGGACGGCTATCACACGGACGACCTCCAGTCCGACTTGTTTCATGCGCGGCCCGTGATCGGCGGCGTGTTTGTCCGCATGCTGACCGTGCCCAGCTTGTGGAACAAGTGGGCGCGGGGCGACACACAGGCAGTCGGCAATTGGGCGGCCCTGCCCTTGCCGCCGGTTGTCACCCCGGTGCTTGAAACCAGCCAGGCCCGCCCGCAGACGTGGCGCTATGTCACGGGTTCCGCGCCGCCCCCGGCGAACTGGGCAGCAGCCGGCTTTGACGACACGGGCTGGCGGCAGGGCGCGGCCCCCTTCGGCCATGATCTGCCGTCCGGCATTCCCCAGGGCACTGCGTGGGCCGACACGCCGGGCGACCTGTGGCTGCGCCGCACGGTTGTTTTGCCCGCAAAGGCATATGCGAACTTGCAGCTTTTTGCCTACCATGACGAAGACTTGGAAGTGTATGTGAACGGCGTCTTGGCGGCGAAAGTGGCCGGCTACAACGGCTCCTACGACCCCCTGCCCATTTTGCCCGCCGCCCGCGCCCTGCTCTTGCCCGGTGCGACCGTTACGCTGGCCGCCCACGTGCATCAAACAACCGGCGGGCAGGGCGTAGACATCGGCCTGGTCAGCGTCACCGCGCGGTAGCAGGCATCCCTTCTTGGAGCGGCCCCATCGAGGGCCGCTCCCTTCTTTTCTCGCCCCTGTTACGCCAAAGATACCCCGCGCTTTGTTCGCAATGAGGGCGGGATGCAAACCATTTGCTGCCCCTTTGCCGTTGTGTTTATAGCGCGCAGCAACGACGGAACGATTTGTTCCGTCGTCGGTACAGGCTCGCAATGCGAGTGGTACAGGCTCGCAATGCGAGTGGTACAGGCTCGCAATGCGAGTGGTACAGGCTCGCAATGCGAGTGGTACAGGCTCGCAATGCGAGTGCAAAGCCTTGGGTATGCCATAGAAACGCAAGTAAAGCACCTCAGCAACGCCATGAAAGAGGCCCCCCTACCCTAATCACTCACTGCACTGGCACCCCTCGTATGCTTGCGCATTACTGCGTATATGCTAAAGCATTACTGCGTATCGCATGGCCTCCACCCTCCAGGTCTGCCAGTGCAGCCTTCCAGGTCTGCCAGTGCAGCCTTCCAGGTCTGCCAGTGCAGCCTTCCAGGTCTGCCAGTGCAGCAGCGGGCAACAGGGCGGGGGGCCTCTTATGCTGCCGCGCGTTCGCTGAAGTCAATGCCGCGCGCTTCGCGGCCCAGGGCGGAAACAACGGCGACCGCAAGGAGAACGACTACGATCACGGAAGCCAGGCCGTAGGAATAATTGCCGCCGTGGCTTTCGGCAAGGCCCGTCTGCAATGGCCCGCAGCGGGAGGCGATCAAGTTGCCCAGTTGATAGGCAAGGCCCGTGAATGTCCCCCGCAGCAGGCCGGGCGACAGTTCGGTCAGGTGGGCGGGGATGACGCCCCATGCGCCCTGCACGCAAAACTGCATTGCGAACGCGCCCAGGGCCAGCATGCCTGCCGAGTGGGAAAACGCCCACAGCGGCACAATCGGCAGGGCAAGCAGGGCGGCAGCAACAATCGCCCGTCGCCGCCCCCATGTCTGCGACAGGCCGCCGATGAGTATGCCCCCGGCCAGTGCCCCCAGGTTGTACACAATGGCGATGTTGCTAACCGTGACGGGTGAAAAGTGATTCTGCACCTGCAAAAAGGTCGGGTAGATGTCCTGCGTGCCGTGCGACATAAAGTTGAACGCGGTCATCAAAAGCACCATCGAGATAAAAAAGGGAATGTTTTGGCGGATCAAAGCGCCCAGCGGCGGCCTGTCGGGGGCTTGCTTCTGCGCCAGCCAGACGGGGGACTCCGGCACCTTGGCCCGAATAAACACGGACAAAAGGGCAGGCGCGGCCCCGATAAAAAACAGCAAGCGCCAGTTGTGACCCGGCAGCGCGAACCGGTACAGCAAAGTCGCAAGCAGGTAGCCGACCGGGTAGCCCTGCTGCAAAAGGCCCGACAACACGCCGCGCATCCGGGCGGGCGTGCTTTCCAGGGCCAGGGACGCCCCCAGGCCCCATTCGCCGCCCATGGCGATGCCGAAGATGGCCCGCAGCACAAAAAACGTTGTCAGATTGGGCGCAAAGCCCGATAACAATTCCAGCAGCGAATAAAGTAAAACGTTGACCAGCAGGGGAATGCGCCGCCCGAACCGGTCGGCGGCCATGCCGAACAGCAAGGCACCGACGGGCCGGAACGCCAACGTCAGAAACAGGGCTTCGCTGACGGTCTTGATGGACACATGGAACTCATGGGCCACATCTTTGAGCACAAAAACCAGGATAAAGTAATCAAACGCATCCAGTGTCCAGCCCAGGTAGGCGGCCAGAAAAGCATTGCGCTGATGCGGGGAAAGCGTGCGCAGATCGGCAAGCAGGGACATGGGGGCTTCCTCAGCGTGAGGGTTCCACCCCGAGGCCGGATGTCCTTCTTTGGGAACAGGCGCTGCGAAAAACCTAGTACGGCCCGCGAATGGCGTCGGCGACCTGCGTGTCGTACAAGCGGGTCAAAGCGGCATGCAGGTCGGGGGACAACGGCGGCAGGTCGGAAGCGGAACTGTTGGCGCGCGCCATGTCCGCCCCTTTCGCGCCGGGGATCAAAGTTGTGACGGCATCAAAGTCCAGGCACCAGCGCAGGGCCATCTGGGCCATGGTCATGCCGGGCGGAACCAGCGGCTTGATCTGGTCGGCAATCGACACGCCCAGCTCAAACGGCAGGCCCGCAAATGTTTCGCCGACATTAAATGCCGCGCCGTCGCGGTTGTACGTGCGGTGGTCGCTGGGGGCGAACTGCGTTTCAGGCGTGTACTTGCCGGACAGCAGGCCGCTCGCCAGCGGCAGGCGCACAATCAGCGCCACGCCTTTTGCCTTCGCCTGGTCAAACAAAGTCGTGATAGGCTTCTGGCGAAAGATATTAAAGATAATCTGCAAAGACGACAATCCGGGCTGGCTCAGGCAAAGCAGCGCTTCTTCCATGCTTTGCACGCTGGCCCCGAAGCGGGCAATCTTGCCCTCGCTTTGCAAAGTGCGCAGGGTGTCAAACACTTCGCCGCGCTGCAAGTCTTCGATGGAAAGGCAGTGCAGCTGAGTTAAATCTAAAACGTCCACGCCCAGGCGCTGCAAAGACGCTTCGGTGGCAAGGCGCAGCGCCTGCGGCGAAAAGCTCGGCACGCCTTCGGGCGGCGCAAACCGGCCCAGCTTGGTGGCGACTAGGGGACGGCTGTCGGTCTGCTTGAGAAACTTGCCGATTACGGCTTCGCTGTGCCCGCCGCCGTACACATCAGCGGTATCAAAAAATGTGACGCCGCTGCCGACCGCCCCCTGCAAAGTCGCCAAAGCCTCGTCTTCACTCATCGGCCCCCAGTCGCCGCCGAGCTGCCAGCAGCCCAGGCCAACTTCCGATACGGGCAGAGTGTCTCGGTCAAAAAAGCGCGTGTGCATTGTATCAGCTCCGATAGGAATAAGAGTTAGTGGGAAGGGCGGGCGTACATGCCCACAAGCTGCGTTTGCGCCAAAAGGTGGTCTTCAAAGGCGTTTTCCACGGCTTCGCGTCGCGCGCTGTCGTCCAAGCCCAAGCGGTCTGCGCTGAGAGCGTAAAGCGTAAAAACGTAACGATGGGCGGAAGCGCCGGGCGGGGGGCAGGGCGGGGAATAGCCGATCTCGTCCAGGCTGTTGGTGCCGGGCGAGCCTTCCCCGTCCACGCCCTGCGGCAAATGGGCGGCCTCAGCGGGCAGGTTGAATAAAATCCAATGGGTCAATTCGCCGTCCGGCGCATCAGGGTCATGCATCACCAGCACAAACGAGCGCGTGCCGTCGGGCGCATCCGTCCACGCAAGAGGCGGGGACACGCCGCCACCGTCGCAGGTAAACTCGGCAGGCACGGGGCCATCGGGGGGAAAAGCAGGGCTGGAAAGGGTGAAAGCCACGCGATGCTCCTTAAACAAGAGGCAAAAAAGCACACGCGCCCTCTTGCCGTGACCCCATGTTACCCTGGCGGCACGGGCGGCAAACACATCCGCACAACACCTATCGCCCATCGGGTATTATAACGCCAAAGCAGACACAGTCTTCCCTGCGCTTTTAGAAAGCCTTGTTTCATTGACACACACACGTCGTATTCTTTTCCCCGCCGCCCTGGCCCTGTCTGTGATATTGGCCGGATGCAGCAGCCACAACCCATCGTCACCCGGCGGCGCGGGCGGCTCGGCGAGTCAAGGCAGCCTGCCCAAGCTCGCCCCCAAGGCCCATTATAAAGTCGGCTTTTCGCAGGTGGAAAGCAACAACCCATTTCGGCTGGCAGAAACGAAAAGCATGCAGGACGAAGCCGCAAAGCAGGGCGACCAGATTGTTGTCACCGACGCCACCGGCTCGGATGCCAAGCAGATCAGCGACATCAATACGATGATCGCCCAGCGCGTCGATGCCCTTTTTCTTGCGCCCCATGCGGAAAAGCCCCTGGCAACAGCGGTTCTTAATGCCAGGCGCGCGGGTATCCCCGTTATTCTCCTCGACAGGCGCGTCGACCCCGCTATCACCAAACCCGGACAGGACTATGTTTCCTTTATCGGGTCGGACTTTGTGGCCCAGGGCAAGCGCGCTGCCGACTGGCTGATCAAATCCACCGGCGGCAAGGCAAAGATTGTTGAACTCGAAGGCACGGTCGGCTCGTCGCCCGCGATTGACCGCAAGCGCGGCTTCGATAATGAAATCAAGACCCAGCCCGGCATGAGCATTGTCGCCTCGCAAAGCGGCGACTTCAACCGAGACAAAGGACGGCAAGTCATGGAAACACTGCTCCAGGCGCACCCCGAAGTCACAGCCGTGTATGCCCACAACGACGAAATGGCCCTTGGCGCGGTGTCCGCTCTCGATGCGGGCAGCAAACATCCCGGTACGGCTGTCAAAGTGGTCAGCATTGACGGCTCCCGCGATGCGGTTCAGGCCATCATCGACGGCAAGATCAATTATGTTGTCCAAAGCAGCCCCTTCTTCGGCCCTGTCGCTTTTCAAACCCTGGCCGACTACGCGGCCGGCAAGCCCGTTCCCGCCTGGGTCGTCGTCAAAGACAATGCTTATGACGCTGCCAATGCAAAGCAAAACATCGGCAAGGCATTTTAGCCTGACCTGGCGTAAAAAAGGCATAGGGGGCAATTATCCCTTGTGACGCCTCTCAGTGTCTTCTCATCCTGTGCATCATTCTCCCATGCCCATGACGCCGATGCCTTCCATAACTCTTTTGCTGCGCATGGAGCAGATCACCAAACGCTTCGGCGGCACCCCCGCCCTGTCCGATGCGCGCCTCACAGTCGCACCCGGCGAGATACACGCGCTCATCGGCGAAAACGGCGCGGGCAAGTCCACACTCATCAAGATCCTCACCGGCGCGCTGCGCAAAGACGCCGGCACTATAACCTTTGGTGGACGCGAGATTGCTTTCTCGTCCCCGCGTCAGGCCCAGGATGGCGGCATTGGGGCCATCTACCAGGAAGTCAATCTTCTTCCCCTGCGCTCCGTGGCGGAAAACATCTTTCTGGGACGAGAGCCGAAACGCTTCGGCTTTATCCAGTGGCGTCAAATGAACAAGGACGCCGAAGCTGCACTGGCCCGGCTTGGCATTACCCTGGATGTCACGCAGCCACTCGGCGCGCTCAGCCTTGCCTTGCAGCAGATGGTCGCCGTGGCCCGCGCTGTGTCCAGGCAAAGCAAGCTCCTGGTGATGGATGAACCCACATCGTCTTTGGACGAGGGCGAAGTGCGAACCCTGTTCGGCGTCCTGCGCGGGCTGCGGGATGGGGGCGTTTCGGTTATCTATATCAGCCACAAACTCGATGAATTGTTCGCCCTGTGCGACAATATCACCGTCATGCGCGACGGCCAGACCATTGCCACGCACGCCGTCAAAGACATCAGCAGGCTTCAGCTTGTCGGCCTGATGCTGGGCAAAGACCCCGGCATTCTTGCCGCGCAGGGCCAGACCGCGTTCCGCACAGGCGACCGACAGGCGGGCAAAACACTTTTGACGGCCCATCACCTGCACCGGGGGCGGCCATTGCAGGACGCCGCTGTTTCCGTGCGGGCGGGCGAGATTGTCGGGCTGGCTGGCCTGCTGGGGTCGGGACGCACCGAAGTCGCCCGCGCCCTGTTTGGGGCCGACATTCTGCAAAGCGGCACGGTAGAGTTTGATGGAACACCGGGCGCATTTACTTCGCCCGCCCAGGCGATCCGCGCGGGCCTCGCCTTTTGCTCCGAAGATCGCAAAGCCGAAGGCATCATTCCTAATCTGTCCGTCCGCGAGAATATCACCCTGGCCCTGCTGCCCGCTTTGGCGCGCGGGGGCATCGTGTCCCCCAAGCGTCAGCAGGAAATCGTCAGCGCGTTTATCACGCGCCTGGGCATTAAAGCGTCCTCCCCCGACCAGCCGATCCGGGAGCTGAGCGGCGGCAACCAGCAAAAAGTCCTGCTGGCCCGGTCGCTGTGCCTAGACCCCAAATTGCTGATCCTGGACGAACCCACGCGCGGCATCGACGTGGGCGCGAAGGCCGAAATCCAAAGCCTCATCAATGGCCTCGCGCAAGACGGCATGGGTGTCCTGATGATCTCGTCCGAGCTGGAAGAAATCACCGAAGGCAGCGACCGCGTGGTTGTCATGCGCGACGGGCGCACGGTGGCCGACCTGCCCCGAGGGGAAGCGTCACAGCCGGTTCTGCTCGCCGTCATGGCCCACGGCGTCACCCCATCGTCCCCGCTCGCCGCCCCTGCGGAGGCTGACAATGGCAATTGACGACACCGACAGTGTCGGCCCCGCCCCGACACCGCCCGGCCCCGCACACGCGCGGCGCAGGAGAGGGGTGTCTCCATGGGCACAGGTGGGCGGGCCGCTTGCCGCACTGCTGCTTTTGATCGTCTACAACGCCCTGTTCACGCCGGGCTTTCTTTCCCTGCGCGCCCTGGACGTATTGCTCACGCAAATCGCCCCCATTGTCATTGTCGCCGTCGGCATGACCCTGGTGATTGCGACCGGCGGCATTGACCTGTCGGTTGGCTCGCTGATGGCGATTGCGGGCGCACTAGCTCCTATTCTTTTTTCCAGCCGCCATGCGCCCCTGTCCACACCCTGGGTGGGCGACACCGCTGCCATTGCCGCCGCGCTGGCCCTGGCGGCAGCTTTGGGGCTTGTCAACGGCGTGCTGGTGACGACGTTCCGTATCCAGCCCATCATTGCCACTCTGGTCTTGTATACCGCGGGACGGGGCATTGCGCAGGTGATGACCAACGGCAATTTGCAGTCGTTCCACAATCCCGGCTTCGGCTTTCTGGGCGTCGGCAGGATCGGGGGCGTGCCGTTTCAATTTGTGCTGATGGCGCTGGTCGTCGGGCTGGCCGCGTGGGCCGTGCGCCGCACAGTCTGGGGACGCTACGTGCTGGCAGCGGGCGACAACGAAAACGCCGCGCGTCTGGCGGGCGTTCCCGTCGATGCCGTCAAGCGGAGCGTGTATGTCATCAGCGGGCTTGGGGCGGGCCTGGCAGGATTAGTGTCTATCGCCATCAATTCGGCCTCCGATGCCAACCAAGTCGGCCTGGGCATGGAGCTGGATGCCATTGTCGCGGTCGCTGTGGGCGGCACAGCGCTGACAGGAGGCCGCGCGAACATGATCGGCACATTGGTCGGAGCATGTATCGTGCAGTTGATCCGTTTCGCGCTGCTGGCGCGCGGCGTGCCGTTTGCCGTCGCGCAGATCATCAATGCGGCGATTATTCTTCTTGCCGTGCTTTTGCAGCGGCGCACGCAGTAATGGGGGATGGGTTCCGTGTTTCAATGGGGGCGCGCAGGCAGTTACGGCCTGTGCCCCTCGCGCAGCGACGACGGAACAGTTTCTTCCGTCGTCGCTGCGCGCTGGAAACAAAAGGGAAATGCCGGGAAAACTTGGGAGGAACGACGGGGTAGGCTCCGAAACAATCGCGCACGGGCCGTTCTGCACACGGCATCATCATGGGCAGCAACCAATCCATTATGGCAGCCATCACACCATCTCAAAGCACGGAAAAAAGCGCGGCGCGGCGCGAAAACGTCGCCGTTCGGGTGCAAAAACTGGCGGCCTTGGTTGCTCTCGTGGGCCTCACTGTGTTTGGCGCGGCGCGCTATCCCGGCTTTTTTGGCACTTACAATCTGGGCGAACTGGTGCGCTCCAACGCCCTGTACGGCTTGATCGCCCTAGGCATGACGTTTGTGATCTTGACAGGCGGCATCGACCTTTCCGTCGGCTCGGTGGCGGCCCTGGCGAGCGTGGTCGCGGCGGGGGCAAGCCCGCACGGGACCCTAATCGCCCTCAGCCTGGCGATACTCGCGGGCGGCGCGGTCGGCCTGCTCAACGGCCTCGTGATCGTGCGCGGCCATGTGCTGCCGTTTATCGCCACCCTCGCCACGCTGCTGGCGGCGCGCGGGCTTGCGCTGCTGCTGGCCCATAACGCCAGCGTCAGCGTGGACACGACCCATGGCTTTGCCAATATCGCGCAAAGCAACGTGGGAATAATCCCTGTCCCCGCGCTGATTTTAGTGGCGGCGTTCGCATTAGGCTCGCTCGCCCTGAATTTTACGCCATGGGGCCGGACTGTCCTTGCCATCGGCGGCGGGGAAGAAGCCGCGCGGCTCATGGGGTTGCCGACCGACCGGGTCAAGATCGGCGTGTACGCACTTTCGGGGGCTTTGGCGGGGCTGGCGGGCGCGCTGCTGGCGGCCCTGACATTTACGGGCCTGCCGACCGAAGGGGCGGGCTGGGAACTTTCGGCGATTGCGTCCGTTGTTGTCGGCGGCACCCTGCTGTCGGGCGGGGCGGGTTCGGTGGGCATGAGCCTGGTCGGGACGCTGCTGCTGGGCCTGATCTTCAACATTCTCAACTTTGAAAACGGACGCGGCACGGTCAGCCTCAGCGCGTACTGGCAGTCGGTCATCCGGGGGGTGTTTTTGCTGCTCGTCGTGGTCGGCCAAAGCCGCCTTTCTCGCCGCCGCTAAATTTCTTTCTTTTCCCTCGTCATTCCCCTTTTTGCCCTAACCCGTCTGCCCGCGCATGCCGATAACAGAAAGAGCATGAGGCAGATGCCAGGTTTTGCCTGCCCATGCGCCGCTTTGTTTTGTGTCGCGTATGGGGCCAGATGACCAACTCCAATTTCAGTTTACACTCGCTTTTTGACGCGCAGGCCGCGCGGACGCCCCGCGCGAACGCTGTTTGGTTTGACGGCGCGGTTTTGTCTTATGCCGAGCTTCAAGCGCGGGCCAATCGCCTGGCCCGACGCCTGCAAGCGCTGGGCGTCGGCCCGAACGACCGGATCGGCCTGTGCCTGCCGCGCGGGTTTGACATGACTGTCGCCGTGCTAGGCGTGCTCAAGGCGGGGGGCGCGTATGTGCCGCTCGACCCCGCCTACCCCCCCGACCGCCTGCGCGTAATGCTGGAAAACGCCGCCCCGCGCGCGCTGCTCACCCACGCCGATTTGATGACCTCGCTGCCGCCGTGCAGCAACACGCTTTTGTTAGACAGCATTGATCTACAAAGCGATGTTCAAGATACCCCAGCCGACCACACCCAGCCCGACCATTTAGCCTATGTGATTTACACAAGCGGCTCCACGGGTACGCCCAAAGGGGTCGCACTGGGCCACGGCGCACTCCACAACCTTGTCACCTGGCAGGTGGACAATTCGCCGCTGGGCGTGGGCGACAAAACTCTGCAATTCGCGTCGCTGTCGTTTGACGTCTCGTTCCAGGAGATGTTTGCCACCTGGGCATCGGGCGGCACATTAGTCTTGATTTCCGAAAACCTGCGGCGCGACCCGCGCGGCCTGCTGCGCCTCGTCCGCGAGGAAAGCATTGCACGCCTGTTTCTGCCCTTTGTGGCTTTGCAGCAATTGGCCGACGTTCTGCGCGATGATGAGCCTGCCCCGCCGTCATTGAAAGAAATCATGACGGCGGGCGAACAATTGCAGATCACGCCCAAGATCACGGCGTTTTTCGCCAAGTCCAACGGCTGCGCGCTGCACAACCAATACGGGCCGTCCGAAGCCCATGTCGTGACACAATACACACTGGCCGGGCCGCCCCACTCATGGCCCCCGCTCCCGCCTATCGGCACGCCGATTGCCAATGCGCAAACCTACGTGCTGACCCCGGACATGGCCATTGTTTCCCCAGGCGAAGAAGGCGAGCTTTACCTCGGCGGCGTGTGCCTGGCGCAAGGCTACCTCGGTCGTCCCGACCTGACCGCGCAGAAGTTTGTCCCGTCCCCCTTTGCCGAAGGCGCTAAGTTATACAAAACCGGCGACCGCGCCCGTCTCCTGCCGGGTGGCAGCATCGAATTCCTGGGCCGGGCCGATGGACAAGTCAAGGTGCGTGGCTTTCGTATTGAGATAGGCGAAATCGAACACGCCCTGGCGCAGCACCCCAAAGTCCGCCAGTGCGCCGTGTGCGTGCAGGGCGACGCCCTGGACAAAGCGTTGTCCGCCTTTCTCGTTACCGAGGGAGCTCTCAACACGGCAGACATCAGAGGCTTTCTGGCCCTGACGCTGCCGCCGTACATGATCCCCGCCCACTTTCACACGCTGGACGCATTGCCGTTAACTCCCAGCGGCAAGGTAGACCGACGCGC